>OFFL01000110.1_pt1 | contig 94823 bp, 85 predicted proteins | sample 1521391 | NCBI WGS metagenome assembly OFFL01 (sample SAMEA3504082, study PRJEB24116) | mouse gut metagenome | biome: mouse gut; feature: mouse-associated habitat; material: faeces | place: Denmark | collected 2011
GCACTGCAGTTTTTGGTTCTGCCTGTCTTGGTTCGAATCCAGGTAAGACAACACAACAAATCCGCAAGGTGTTGATTTTTCAACTCTTGCGGATTTTTTTTGCTTATGATTGACCCCTCAGTTTCCTGTCAGGGTGAATTCGGTCATTATCCAGAATGTGGAGTCGGAGTTTTCAAATGACACTTCTTTATATAGCCGATAGATACCGGGCTTATTATGGTTCAAGGCTGGATAGAGCGACACATCGAAGTGATGTGAGCCTCCTTTTGTCAGGATATATCCGATATCGTTCCAGACTCCCGGGTGCGGCAATTTGTACCAATTGCCATTGGTTTCTTTATATCCCACAATGTACTTTTCCCCGAATGTCAGAATATGACCACCCTCGTATCTGATGGTGAAGGACGCATTGGCTGCGTTTGCTGGATATGATTTTTGATCAGGAGAGATAAAGATGCTATCGGCACTGAAGTCGTGAGAGAGAGTCTCATCAATCTTTTTAGGCTGGGAGGGGCCATCGAATTTAATGAGAGGTGAATCCGATATCAGTTCCTGGAATTGTTGTTGCCAGTAATTGGTGTTAATGGTCAGCGACACAATTACCGAGTCCTCTTCTACCGCTGTCATCCAGATATTGGCACACAGAGGGTTTTCCGGGCTTATTTCCTTGAGTTTCCGGGCTATTTCGTCCTGTAGTTCATCAAGCTGCTTTTGGAGCGGTTTCTCTGGCAAGGCGGCTTCGACAGTGCATGTGGCTGTTACAGTGTCATTTTCGGCAGCCTGTTCCTGACGTGAAGGTGCTGTGGGGGATTTCGTTGTGTCACTGAGAGGTTGGCTTGAAATGGTGGCAGTTTCGTTGTTGCCACCGCATCCCTGCAGTGATACCAGTGCCACGGATATGAGGCACAGAAAACTGATGTGGTTTTTCATAATCGGATGATTAAGAGAGGTTGGACTACCGCTGTTTCCCTGGAAGTGGTTTACGCCTGAAAGCATCTATATATGAACCCGGAGTAGAATTGTAAATGTCAATCCCTCGTGAGGCGGCATATCGGGCTATTGTATGATACGATTTAAATGCCAGATGAAAACTCAACAAAATCTCGTGAAGCTTCACATTCTTATAGACGGAGGTGACACGACGTTGCTCTTCATTGTTGTCCTTATAGAAATGAGGCTGTACCGACACCACTTCGTTGTCAGAATTCACATCAAGAGTCTTTATCCAGCTATGGTCAGCCCCGAGTATGTAAATTTCCTTATATCCGAGGAGCATAGCTGTCATTATGGCCGGAATGAGGACATTGCGTGGGCGTGGCATACCTCTGCCTGATGAGAAGGCAGCCCTCTCGAGCACTCCGAAACCTTCTACACCTACGGGATTGAAATGCTTCACTGAAATCCGTTGATTGGTTATGCCGATAGCTTTGGCGGAGTACTTTGCCGGTACAAATAGGGTCATCTCCCAGTCCACCTCGTTGTTAAAGCGCTCAAACATTTTTTCAACATTCGGGTCGCTCCGGCGCCCTTCGAAAAAATGTGGGTCGGCCAGCAGGTAATAGTCAGGCTTAAGCAATGTGAATTCATCTGCGTTGGCTGCGAAGTTCACTGCCATCGTCGGTGTATTCTGCAGGATGGCGAGGTCGTTTTTTATATTATCGGCAAGGGATGGGCCGTTACCCATGATGATGAGAGACCTGTCGGAATTTCCGTTTCCCGGACGTATATCGCATTTGTGTGACTGCATGATGATCTTGAGCATGCTTTTCAGCGATGTCCCGAGTTCAGAGCAGAATGAGGCCACACTGTCGGTGATTTTTTTACCCATAATATAACTGAGATGAGAAAAGAAGGGGGAGAATCCCTGCAAATTTACTCAATTCTACCAATCTGTCCAAAAATAAGTGTGGCTATGACATCGTTCATAGATTCATAGCCACACTCATTCCGTGGTTAGATTACTGATTAACCCGGGTTAAGACCGGGCTATAATCTGCTGTGTTTTTCAGTGCATTAGTCGACAAACTCAACTTTGGCGCTTGAGAACGCGCTGAGTTGGAGCTGATCGAGAATATCTTTGATGGAGAGGGCAGCCTTGATAGGGATACCGGCTTCATTAAGTTCAGGTGAGAAGGCTGCTATTGAACCTACACCGGGCAATACAGCCACGAAGCCTCCGCCGAAGCCTGACATGGCAGGTGTACCGGTCATGATAAGCCATGGACGACCCATTTTCTTGGGGCCCTTGGCTGCCATGATGGCGCAGATGGTTGATGAGATTGATCCGTCAAACACAATCTGATTTGTCACAGGGTTCACACCATCGGCGGCAATCGTAGCGCCCATCTCTGCAAGCTGCTCTGTGGTTACAAGCATTGAGCGCAGTTTTGAATATAGATCGATGGTAGGAGCGGCAGCATCGTAAAGCTCGAAGTCAGCGGCTGCAAGAGCATTGACCGCATCACGTTCGGCATTAGCCTTTTCAGCTGCCTTATAAAGATTATCGTCAAGCACTGGCGATGATCCCATCATGCCGATCATCATATTGGAAATGATATCCATTTTGCCCTCCGGGTCGCCGGTAGGTTCTACCATGCTGACAGAACGGAGTGCCATCTTATGATGGGCTTTAGGTTTATCCTGCTGGACGTTGTCCTTGGGTTTTCCGTGGCATTTACATCCACATTTGGCGATACCCATCTTTTGTACTAACTCCTCGACACGCATCTGTGTCAACAACTGTACCATAACAGGAATTCGCACCAAGGCACCCATGGCAAATTGGGCCTGGGTGTCGCCGACATCAAATTTTGTGCCGTCGGCCAGACGTACTGAAATTCCGAATTTGCCCGGATTCATATCGGCAACTCGCGGATCTGCCTGACCTTTGGTGTCGTTTTTGAGTTTATCATACGCTTGCGATACTACCGACTTCAAGTCGGCTAACTTTATTTTCCTATCCATAATTTTATTGAATTTATTTTTGAGTTCGTTTTTGGATATTTTACTCAAATAACCCCCTGTGCATAGCTATAGTTGATAGTTTTAGTGTTATTTACGGTAATTTAAAATGAGTTGACATTGAAGCCGAGTGTAAAAAATTTTGACAAAAATGTTTTTGCTTATGTGATGGAATTGCTTAATAGTCAGGTGATTATCGAAGATTGGATAAAAGCCGTATTAACTTTGCATAAAAAACGAATCATTTATCAGTCAAAATTTAAAACATGAAACTCTATTATCTCATCCATGCAATGCTGGCGCAGAAGGCTGCCAATATCATAAAGATAGTCTCTGTGGGGATAGGCCTTTTGGTGAGCAGTTTGATTTTCTCACGCTTGGCCTATAACTACAGTTTCGACACCTGTTTTAAGGACTATGATAATATCTATCAGATATGGATGTTATACGAAATAAACGGCGAGAAGAAAGGTCCTTATCCCGCTTTGCCGGGACGAGTCGGTGGTGGAGTCCTTGAGGAGCTTGAATCGGAGCTGTCCGGAGCGGCTGTGATATGCCGTGCGCTTGACGGAACTCTCTACAATGGGGACAATCGCGTTGATATACCTAAGATAAGCTCTGACTCTCTGTTCTTTACAACTATGGGCATAGATGTGTTGTCAGGAAATCCTCTTCATGACCTTACTTTACCGGATGTGATATACTTGTCCGAATCAGTTGCCCGGTCGCTCTACGGCGACACTATCCCGGAAGGGGCTATGCTTCGTTATAATGAGAATCTTATGCTCAAGGTTAAAGGTGTGTTCCGCGACATCTCTGATAACATCACGTTACCTCCGTTTAAGGCTGTGATTTCAATGCCTACTGCCTTTAATCTTGGCCAGGATCGTCGTTTCTGGTGGAGCGGAGGTGACAGTTGGCTGTCCTACATAAGAAAACGGCCTGATTCTGACATCTCACTCGAAGAGATGAACCGACGTGCCAACCTGATGTATCAGCGCCATTCGCCCGACACAGAGGCTATAAGCACCACAATAAATATAGCACCCTTGCGTGACACATATCTTGGTTATGATGATGTCAAACGTATGAATCCTGTGCTGTGGGTGCTTGGTTTCGCACTCTTGCTGATCACTACGCTCAACTACGTGCTGCTGACCATTGCTTCCATGTCGCGACGCTCAAAGGGAATTGGCATACACAAATGTTCGGGAGCTGACGGCATGACTATCACTGCCATGTTTCTTGGCGAGACTCTTGTTGTGGTTTTAGGAGCTGTTTTGTGCATGCTCGGATTGCTATTCCTTTTCCAGCCTCTCATAGAGGACACATTGTCGCTGACTCCGTCCCAGATTTTGGCTCCTGAACGTTTGTGGGTGATAGGAAGTGTGCTTTTGTTCTTTTTTGCTGTCGGTGGTTTGCTGCCGGGGCGTCTTATGGCGAAAATTCCGGTCACACAGGTGTTCCGCCGCTTCACAGAACGTAACGCAGCCTGGAAACGCATTCTGCTCTTCATCCAGGTAGGAGGAGTGGCGTTTATCGGAGGCCTTCTGATGGTCGTGTCGGCTCAGTATAGCGAAGTCCTCAATAGTGACAAAGGATTTTCGGTTGAACGCATTGTGGTTATTGATGTTCCTGGAAGACTGCATGATGAGTTGATAAGAACACCTGTGATGTCACTCCCTTATGTCGAGGACTTTTCTGCAGCCTATCATAATCCCCTCTCGAGCTACAGCGGTGATTACATATACGACGACAAGGGTGAAGTGTTGTTTAACACACGCATTGACTGGTCATCGGAAAATCATTTGGCTCTTCTCGGAGTGAGTATACTTCATGGCCGTTCTGCAGCCAAAGAGGATGAGTTTGTGATTAATCAGGAATTTGCCAGGCGCATGAACTGGCCAGAGGATGAGGCCGTAGGTAAAATTATGCCTTGGACCTCTTTTGGCGAAGGCATGAAAGTGGTTGGAGTGATAAAAGATTTTGCCATCGGTGGGTGTACGCATCAGGTCGATCCAGTGGTGCAGGCTTACGCTGAATACTTCTATGGCAATGGTTATGTGAAGCTGAAAGAACCCTTCGAGCAGAATTTTAAGTCATTCAAGGAATTTTTGGCAAACTCGTTCCCCGAATATGAATTCAATGCTTACAGCATGTCTCGTCAGGCAGAGGAAGTGTATGCCGATGTGAAGATGTTCCGTAATTCAGTACTCATCGCCACCGTGGCGCTACTGTTTATATCGCTCATGGGATTGATTGGATTCTCCCGTGACGAGGTGGAACGTCGACGCAAGGAGATAGCGGTGCGTAAGGTCAATGGGGCGAGTGTCGTATCAGTTTTGGAACTACTATGCGGGAATGTCCTCAAAATAACTCTTCCGGCTGTGGTGATCGGGACGGCTTGTGCATGGTATGCGGGAGCCTTGTGGATTGAGGCTTTCACCGTAAAAGCTCCCAATATAATGCTCGGTTATTGCCTGTCAGCTCTCGTGATATTGGTATGCATAATCCTATGTGTCATCTGTGTCGCTTGGCGGGCTGCCACTGACAATCCGGTTAATCAGCTGAAATCAGAGTAATGTCAGTATGACATTTTAACTCTCTCTAGGATCAAAGAATCAATCATATCTCTAATAAATACTAAATCGTTTTTTCAATTATGATACAAGCTAAACAACTCACCAAAGTGTTTCGTACGGATGAAATAGAAACAGTTGCTCTCGCAGGAGTGGATCTCAGTGTCGAAAAAGGTGAATTTATCGCGATAATGGGACCGAGCGGATGCGGAAAGTCAACCCTGCTTAACATTATCGGGCTTCTTGATAATCCGACTTCAGGAAGTTACAAACTTGCCGGAAACGAAGTAGCCAACTTGAAGGAACGTGAGCGAGGCCTGTTGCGTAAAGGGCATGTCGGTTTCGTGTTCCAGAGTTTCAATCTCATTGATGAGATAGATGTGGCCCATAACGTTGAATTACCCTTGATATATCTTGGCCTGAGCAGGTCTGAGCGTAAAAAGCGAGTGGCTGAAATGCTCGAGAAGGTCCACATGTCACATCGTTCGCGACATCTTCCGCAGCAGTTGTCAGGTGGACAGCAGCAGCGTGTGGCCATCGCCAGGGCTCTTGTTTCTAATCCAGATTTGATTCTTGCCGACGAACCTACCGGTAACCTTGACTCGAAAAACGGAAAAGAAATCATGGAGTTGTTGGCACGGCTTAATCGTGAGGGAACCACGATAGTCATGGTCACTCATTCTGACCGTGATGCCGCTTATGCCACACGTGTCATAAATCTATTTGACGGCTCGGTTATTGGCGAGATTGTGAAAAAATAGTAATTTTGCATAATAGAATCCGTCCTATGCCATCATCTCAATTAGGTACATTGTTGGTAGTGGATGATAACCGTTCGGTGCTTGCAGCTGTCAAGCTCCTTGCCGAGATAAAATTTGATAAGGTTATCACCACGACTTCCCCCTCGCGTTTGCCCACATTGCTGCGTGAGGAGCACCCCTCATGTGTGCTTTTGGATATGAATTTTGATTCGGCTGTCAACAATGGTAATGAAGGACTTTACTGGTTGAGTGAGATACGTCGTCTGGCTCCGGGGATACCTGTGGTGCTTTTTACTGCCTATGCCGAGGTTGAACTTGCCGTGGAGGGACTCAAAGGGGGTGCTGTGGATTTTGTTGTCAAGCCATGGAATAATGCCAGGTTGCTCCTCACGCTTTCACGAGCTGTCGAGGGCACTCCGCAGGCCCCTGAGGTGGCTAAGAACTCCACTCCCACACTTGAAGAGATGGAGCGTCAGGTTATCAAGCAGGCTCTTGCCGACAATGGTGGCATACAGTCGGCTACAGCCTCCCAACTTGGCATCAGCCGCCAGACACTCTATAACAAGATGAAACGTTACGGACTTGTTCCATAGAACTTACGTTGGTTATGATGCTCGGTCAAATCATAGTTATATGTGTCATTCTATCCCTGTTAGCAATGTGGGGTGCCTCGTGGCTTTGGAGCCATTATTCTCGCGTAGGCAGGCGGTTGGATAGAATCATCTCCTCGCTTGACGCGTATGACACCACACTGCGGTTTCCTCTCACTCACGATCGGCGAATCAATAAGTCGCTCAACCGTATTGCTGACCGACTTTCCGAATTGAGCCGTAGGGCTGCAGAGCGTGATTGCTATTACGAGGCTATTATTTCACAGATAGCCACCGGAGTTTTGGTGATTGACAGTAAAAACTATGTGGTGTTTGCCAATGAACGAGCTCTGACTCTGCTTGACCGTCCGGCTATCACAAATGTCACGGCTCTTGGTGACCGTTGGAAGGGGCTGTATGACTTCATTCTTACCGCAACTCCCGGACTCTCTGCACAGATTGACCGGTTCGCAGTCAAAACCAGTTCGTTCAGCCGTCAGGATGGTGAACCACTTATGATAGTGACTCTTGATGATATATCTCTTCAGCTTGAGGCAAAGAGCGTGGATACTTGGGTTGAAATGAGCCGGGTGCTCACTCATGAGATTATGAACGGTATAGCACCGGTACTCTCGATAACTGACTCGCTCATGATGCGCTATGACGGAGGTGAAGAGTACATGCTTACCGGCCTCAGGACAGTCAATGAAGCTACAGAAGGCCTTAAGAATTTTGTTGAGCGTTACAATCGATTCACTCGGGTGGCGCGTCCTGTCCCCGAGGAGTTCGATATATGCTCATTGGTTGACCGCTGCATAGCGATGTCGGAAACAATGACGGACAGCTCTCTGAAATTCACAGTGGACCGTCCGATACCCCATAGGCATGTCTATGCCGACGTCGGCCAGATTCAACAGGTCATCATGAATCTTATGAAAAACGCCATCGAAGCCGGTGCGTCCACCATCGGTGTCAGCATCTCGTTCCCGGCAGATTCTAACATGGCATCCATGGTGATTGAAAATGATGGAGAACCCATCCCCGATGATTTGCAGGCGCACATTTTCACCCCGTTCTTCACCACCAAAACCACAGGTTCTGGAATCGGATTAAGCCTAAGTAGAAGAATCATGAAGGAAAATGGCGGCACATTGACTTTGGTGTCCGGGTCAGCGGTTACACGCTTTCTTCTTTCCATGCCTGTGGCATGAGTCTGAAATCATAAATACATGGTGGAAATCAGCGGTTCAGCTCAACATTTTAAGGGTTCAAAATGTTGTTTAAAGTATATTAACTCATCCAATTTTCCACCATAATTTTTATATGATGAACCGTCGCAACACAGCTCTGCTTCTCTCCCTGCTTATGGGATTGCTCCTAATGGGAGCCTGCTCTAACAATGTATGGGAGGAACTTCCATCACGCATCACAACCTTTATCTCGGAATATTTTCCGGAGGGCGGAGTGAAAAGTTATAAACATAATGACGAGTCATCAGTGGTTCAGCTGACCAATGGGGCAACCTTGACGTTTGATTCTGAGAATAGTTGGACGGAGGTTGATGGGAATGGAGTCCATCTTCCGGAAGTGTTCGTCTACGACCAGCTCCCTCCGGCTCTTTATAATTATCTGCAAGGTATAGAAGCCCAGAATGACGTATACTGTGCAATGCGTGATGCCTATTATTACAAGCTCACTATGCACGACACCGTGATCAGCTATGAGATTTCAACCGGTAAGATCACTTATCCCGATGGCCGTTCGCTTGATTCATGAGCGTGGCCGGATCAGATGAATTGGCCGATCAGCACTATCGCTATGAGTACCGGAGCTATCCATTTGACAATGAAAGCTACCAAGGCGAATGACCGGGAGCGGAGTGTGCCGTTGTTGGTTATCTCTTTAAGGAAAAATGACCGCGAAGCTATCCATCCCATATAGATACATAGTAGTATTCCTCCTACAGGGAGCATGATATTTGTGGCAACTGAGTCAAGGAAGTCAAAGATAGTCATGCCGCAGATGGTGAACCCACTCCATGGGCCGACCGATAGTGAACAGACGGCGCTTAGAACGAACAACGGCAACATCACCGTGACGCAAGCCTTGATTCGCGACATTTTGAAATGGCATTCCATGAATGCTACCGACACTTCTGCCAATGATATAGTGGAGGTGAAGGCCGCTACTGTCAGCAGCAGAAAAAACAATGACGACCAGAACTGCGTGCCTCCCATCTGAGCGAATATTTCAGGAAGGGTTATGAACACAAGTGCCGAACCTGCAAGCTGATGGTCGGCAAGGCCGAAAGTCATTACGGCCGGAAAGATTATAAGCCCCATCAGTATTGCTACCGATAAGTCGAGCAGTGAGACGGTCACCGCAGTACGTGTGAGTTTTGTGTCGGCGGGATAATAGCTTGAATATGTGATGAGGATACCCATGGCCAGGCTCAGGGAGAAGAATGCCTGGCCCATGGCGTTGACCACTGTAGAAGGTGAGATAGCCGAGAAATCGGGCGACAAGAAGAAACGTACTCCATCTGCTGCCTTGGGCAATGACAAGGATACGGCACAGAATATAACCAGGAGTACAAAAAGGATTGGCATCATGATGTTTGACATCTTTTCGATGCCCTTCTGCACACCCATCACCAGAACTCCAAGATTAGCTGCTATCATTATGTAGGTCATTATCAATGGTCGGTATGACCCGGTGATGTATTCAGCCATGCGGTTCTGGAATAGCTGTTCCTCTCCGGTTACTGTGGCAAGGTTCTCTCCTGTTGCCGATGCCTCATAAAGGCTTCCGGTGACTGACTGGATGAGATATTCAAATGTCCATCCCGACACCACCATATAGAACGATAATATGAGATAAGAAGCTAAAATGGCCAAAGCACCTACCATCCACCATCCCTTGCGGTGCGGAGTGACATTACGGAATGCTCCGATGGCGTCGGAGTTACCGCCGCGGCCCAGGGCGAATTCTGCCGTCATTACAGGGATGCCGAGAATAAATATGCAGAGAATGTAAATGAGAAGGAATACTGCACCGCCATTGGCCTGTGTCTCGGCCGGGAAACGCCACACGTTCCCTAATCCGACTGCCGAACCTACTGTCGCGGCGATGATGCCGACTTTTGATCCGAATTTAATCTTCTCAGACATATTTCTTGTTTCTCAAAGACGTTAATTGTTATTTAGACATTGTTTTGATTTGGTTGCGTAACCCCACTGAAAGCTGTGTATTGTGCCGATGATGCTGATTAGCCGAATTTTGAAATTTTTCGAAGCATCGGCTCGTTGAGGATTTTGATTTTTCGGCCGTCGACCACTATGATTTTTTCGCTTACAAAATTTGATAGTGTGCGGATTGCATTTGAGGTGGTCATGTTTGAAAGATTGGCCAAATCCTCGCGTCCCATGTAAATTTTCAGGGTCATATTATCATCCTCTTCATAGCCATAATTGTCAAGCAATACGATGAGTGCTTCGGCCAGGCGCCCTCTGATATGTTTCTGTGTGAGATTGACTATCTTTGTGTCAGAGCTGCCGAGGTTGCGTGAGAGTTCATGGATGAAGAACATAGCCAGACGATTGTTGTTCCTGATCAGGTCCTCCACCAATGTCATGGGGAGAGTGCCGAGTGTCGATGGCTCCAGGGTAGCTGCGCTTGACACGTAGGGTTCACGTGCAAAATAAGCTCTGTAACCAAAATATTGGACAGGTTTTATCAGTCTGATTATCTGTACACGACCGCCGATTCCGTCCTTGTATTTTTTGACTTTACCATCCAGAAGACACCAGAGAAATTCAGGCTCATCCTTCTCAGCATAGACTATCTGATTCTTCTTGTAATGATGTATTAAAAAATTGTCAATGACAAGGCGTTTTTCCTCGTCACTTAATATGGACCATATTTCGGCTAAATCCGCTGTGATTACTTGTTCAATGGTGCTCTTAATCATAGGGCAGTGTTTCGCAACTATGTTATAAAACATGCAAATGTACTATCATTTAAGTTATAAAAGGGCTAAATGAGAGTTAAAAATGATTAAAACGCGGGTTTTGCATGATGGATTACATCTTTCCGGTGTGGCTTGTGGTGTTTATCAAGGTTTCCCGATGGTAAACGGTGAGAAAAATCCCCTTTCCAGGGGTGGTTGTAATTCACCTGGAAAGGGGTTGAAAATGTTATGCTGCATGCAGTTAGTGCCGGTTGTAGAACAGGAGGATTCTGTTGCGCAGAATCATCTCATACTTGGCTTGGACCTGCTCGGCAAGAGTGGTGATGTACGATGACTGTGTCTGCTCCCATTCGGTAGCGTTAGCTTTGCCGAAATTATACTTTTCAGTCATCGCATCAAGGGCAGCTTTGGCAGCAGTGACGGCAGTCTTTCCTGCCTGATACTTCTTTTCGGCTCCCAATGCCTGATAATAGGCCTGGCGGATGCTTTTATGAAGGTCACTTTGCTGTTGCTGCAGTGAAAGCTGGGCACTTAGCTTTCTGACTTTTGCCTGACGCACCTGGTTGCGCGTGGAGAAAGCGTCAAAGATTGGAACTGAAAGTGACAGCCCTATGGTCTTCGAGAAATTCTCTCGCATCTGTTTGCCAAATGTGGGACTGTCACTGCCTGAGACGGTATAATAGCTGCTACCGAGTCCCGCATTAAAATTAAGACGAGGGAGATAACCGCTTTGTGCGGCAGAGATGGCTTTGTCAGCCGCGTCAATACCCTGTCGGGCGGCAAGAATTGAATGATTGTTTGTCAAGGCGTTGTGGTACACATCATCAGCGCTTAGGAGAGCGAGACGCTCGTCATCTATCGGTGTGATGGCAAAACCGTTTATGTCATCAAGCTCAAGCGCCTTTGCAAGGTCAATCAAGGCTAATTGATAGTCGTTTTCGGCATTGACCACCGCGAGTTCGTCCTTAGCCACCTGCGCTTCAGCCTGAATGACATCCACTTCAGGTACCTTCCCACCTTCGAGCAGGATGCGCTGACGCTCAAGCTGCACATTGGAAAGTCGCAGCTGCTCGCGTGTCACCGCCATCATTTCCTGATTGTAAAGGGTCTGGAGATAATAGGAGATGACATTGAGAGTGACCTCGTCCTTTGCCGCCTCGGTCTGCTGTTGGAGCATCGACAGGTTGGAACGTGAATATTTAAGCTGGCGGATAGCGCTGAGTCCCTGGAATAGCGGCAGAGAGAACTGTGCGTTCCATGCGAACATTGAGGTGTTGCGGTTGGCGTAGGTGTTCTGCGAAGTCAGACCGCGGCCGAAGTCCCATGATTGGTTGGCACCTGCGTTGAGGGTAGGGAGGAAGCGGTCCTTGGCTTCGGTCACTGACAGTTCGCCGCTCATGCGTTCGAGGTCACGCGACTTTACAGTCAGATTATGGTCAATGGCATAGTTTATGCAGCTGTCGAGGCTCCATGTCTCACCGGTGGCCGTTGCCACGGTGGTGAGCAGTGAGAGTGAGATGATGATATTCTTCATGACTCAATTATTTTTTTACAGCTGCGCCACGCAGACGTGAGTCGGCTGATATGCCGCTGTTGATTTGTATCTTGATTCCGTCCGATGTCCCGGTTGTCACTGGTACGCGTTCGAATTTCTGTGTGGGGACAGTGTCGGTGAGTATGTATACAAAAGTGCTGTCTCCTGCCCATTCTATCACGCTTTCCGGTATGGTCAGCACGTCGTCGACTTTGCTTAGGGTGACAGATGCGTTGGCGCTGTAGCCGGCACGGAGCTGATCACCTGAAGGAACATTCACTGCCGCCTTGATTTCAAATGTGTTGGCTCCGTTGGTCTCGGTGCCTTTGGGCGAGATGTTTTCTATTGTGGCGTTGAGCAGAAGGTCGGGGAGGGCGCCGATGGTGATTTCCATAGGCTGTCCCACTGACAGAAGACCCACTTCAGTCTCGTCAACCTTACCTTTGAAGATGAGGTTGTTCATGTCTGCCACGGTGGCAATGGTGGTGCCGTCGTTCATTGTATTGGCCTGGATCACTGATGATCCTACTTTCACAGGCACGTCAAGCACAAGTCCTGTTATGGTGGCGCGGACAAGAGTGTTGCTCTCTTTGGCATTTGTCTTTGATACACCTTCCTTGACTATCGAATAGGCATCAAGGGCGGCGTTAAGTTCGGCTTTGGCCTGTGCAAGTGTGGTTTCAGTGGTTTCGAACTCCTCGCGGCTCACCACCTTTTTACTGTAGAGCAGCGAGTTCCTGTCATGTTTCTGCTGAGCGTCAGCGAGTGATATTTTGGCATTCTCGATACGTGAGAGTGCCGATGAGAGTTGCGATTCGTCAGGGATGATTTTGATGCGGGCCACCACATCTCCCTCTTTGACCATGTCGCCGGCTTCAACGTTTATTTCAGAAATGATGCCCGATACCTGGGGTTTGATTTCAATCTCGTCGCGAGGCTCGATTTTACCTGTGAGCACAGTTGATCGTTCGATGTTGCCTGTGGCAGGGGTCACGATTTCGAATGCTTCCTCCTTGGGTTTGGAATTGAGGAACAGATACACAAAAGTGCCGATAAAGATGGCGGCGATGATACACCACATCAGGATGCGAAGAAACTTTTTCATATTGCGTTGGTTGTTATTTTTCGGTTATTTATCATTAAGAGCTTCGATTGGTTTGATTTTCATGGCTTTGATGGCCGGGATAAGGCCCGCGGCAGTGCCAAGTATCAGGAATGTCACAAGGATGGAGATGGCATCCTCGAATGACAGTTGGAAATTCAATGTACCTCGTGGGTCCTGGCTTGCCATCTCTGCACCTCCGAGTATGATGGTGGCAAAACATATTCCCGCGATTCCCGCGATGCTTGTGAGCACCATGCTTTCTGACAGAATCTGTATGATGATGTCGCGTGGCTTTGCACCGATAGCGCGTCGTATACCTATCTCATGGGTGCGTTCACGCACTATTATCCACATTATGTTGCCCACACCGATGATGCCTGAGAGGAGGGTGCCGACACCAACGAACAGTGCCAGAAGCGTGATGCCGAGAAACACATTGTCGACTATCTTGAATTGTTCGGAGATGTCAAAGTAGTCCACCGCACCTTCATCGTCGGGGGCGATAGGGTGGTTGTTGATAACCTGCCGACGCACTATCTTCTCGTAATCACCCGGTGAATATCCGCTTTTTAAGGTCATCATGAAGATATGTACCTTATTGCCGAGATTGTAGCTCCCTCGCATGGAATTATAGGGGATGAAAACCGAATTGTCCATCTTTGCTCCGATGCTGACTTCGGATGTCTGTCCCACAACACCGATTACCTTATAATATATGCCATTAAGGGAGATATTTTTCCCTACACCCTCGGCCGATCCGAAGAGCTCGTCAGCGATTTTTTTACCTACCACGCATACTTTGCGGCTGTTGGCGTTGTCGGCCTCGTTGAGGAAGCGCCCTTCATACATTATAGGCGTGAATATTTTGTCGTAGCCTGTCTCTACGCCGGTGAGCTGTGTCGATGACTTCTTCTGTCCGTAAATAGCGTTCGCCCATAGGAAAATCACGGCTGACGAGTTGTCAATCTGCGGCACGGCGTTGCGAATGTTTATAACATCCTGCAGGTTAAGCTCGAGTGACATACCTTTGTTGAAACCCGCGTAAGATTTGGTGGTTCGTCCGGGCGAAACAATGGCCACGTTTGTGGCAAACCCTTCGAAGTTGCGGCTCATGAAGCTCTTGAGTCCCTGGGATCCGCCGATGAGCAAAGCCAGGATGGCAGTACCCCAGAATATTCCGAAGGCTGTCATGAATGTGCGCGTCTTGTTCTGGGCGAGGGTCGTACCTATCTCGCGCCAGTTCTCTATGTCAAAAATCGGATTTTTCATCGTTGAGAGTATTATTCGTCGCGCAGAGCTTCTACGGGTTTTATTTTCAGTGATTTCATCGCAGGGAATAATCCGGCGAGCGCACCGGCTATTATTAGGACCACAGTGACCTGTATGGCAATGGCGATATCCACTGTGGGATCCTTGAGAATCTGCGGGCCCGAATCCTCACCTCCGGCAAATATCATGCCGATAAGTTGCGATACGAGTACTCCGAGCACTATTCCTACGTAGCCGAACAAGGTAGTGATGGCGACACTTTCGAGCATGATCTGTTTAATGATGCTCAGTGGTTTGGCTCCTATGGCTCGTCGCACACCTATCTCGTGGGTACGTTCACGTACCGAAACAAACATGATGTTGCTGACTCCGACTATGCCTGAAAGCATGGTCAGCAGACCTATGATCCATACGGCGAATACGAGTCCGTTCATGGCTGCCGAGGTTGTCAAATAGTCATTGAAGCGGTTCCAGAGCCACAATGCACTTTCGTCGGAAGGGTCGAATGAATGTTGCCGTCCGAGTGTGGCACGGAAATCCGCTTCGGCATTTTTCCCATCCTCCTCCGATTTGAGACCTGTGACTTTGGTGTAGATGCGGCCTACTTCATCCGAGCCGCCGGCCATTGATTTTGCCGTGGTATAGGGGATGTATGAGCCTCGAGTCCATTCATGTTGGTAAATTCCAACGACTGTGAACGAGAGGTCGTTGACTTTTACCTGTTCTCCTATTGCATATTTGTCGCCGAAAAGCGTCTTGGCGCCATCCTTGTGTATGACTATGACACGGCGTTTATTATTCAGGTCATTCTGGTTGATGAACCTGCCTTCGGCAATAGTGAGACCATTTATCCTGGCTGCGGCAGGGTAGACACCGGTATATCCGTCAGTAAGATAATCCTTCGATGTCATAATCTTGGCGGAGTCGCTTTGGATCTCCGCTGCTACCTCCGAAATCACATTGCCGTTTTGCGATGCCAATACTGCGAGATCTCCGTCCTTAAGCGTGATTGGTCGGTCCTCTTTAAGCCCTTTGTATGGCTTGTGGGCCCAGCCTCCGGTTATGGTTATGACCTCATTGTCGCGGGATGAGAACATGGCCTCCATGCCATTGATCAGTCCGCGCGACACGCTCAGCAGCACTATGAGGAGAAATATACCCCACGAGACTGCAAAGCCAGTCAGCGCTGTGCGCAATTTGTTGTGGCGGAGGGTGGCCAGTATTTCGTTTACTAAATCTATCATCGTCCGTCGCTGGTGGTTATGAGATGATACGGCCGTCAGTTATGCGGATGATACGGTTGGTCTGTTCGCCAACCCCCGGGTCATGCGTGACTATCACTATTGTCATGCCGTCATTGTTAAGGTCGCGGAACACCTGCATCACCTCCTTGGAGGTTTTTGAGTCAAGTGCTCCGGTAGGCTCGTCGGCCAGGATGATTGACGGCTGGGTTATCAGCGAGCGAGCTATGGCCACGCGTTGTTTCTGTCCGCCCGACAATTCGCTTGGAAGATGTGTGGCGCGGTCGGCCATTCCCATCCGTTCGAGCTGCTCCATAGCGAGCATGTTGCGCTTTTTCCTTGACACCCCTCTGTAGAAAAGCGGGAGCGCAACATTCTCAAGGGCATTCTTGTAGTTGATGAGGTTAAATGACTGGAATACGAATCCTATCATGTAGTTTCGCAGGTCGGCTGCCTTATTCTCACTAAGATTCTTTATGAGCACTCCGTCCAGATAGTATTCGCCGGAATCATAATTGTCAAGAATTCCGAGAATGTTGAGCAGTGTCGATTTGCCGGAGCCCGATGCTCCCATGATGGAGACAAGCTCCCCCTTGTCGATGGTGAGATTGATATCCTTCAGCACATGCAGTGGCACAATGCCGGGATAAGATTTATTTACGTCCTTCAGACTGATGATCATAATTGATAAATAAGAGATATGGACTATGAATATTTGGTTGTCTGGTTATAGGTTGGAGTTTATGTTGCAATGATTTAAAAATAACTCTACTCAATGCTGATTTTACCATTGGGATGGAATTTTTAAATCTTTCCTGATTCTTTTGTTTCATTAGACGCAATCATCTCCGAAAAGTTTCACATTTTTCATTATTTTTTTGTTAAAATGACATTTGGAAGCAAAATGTGGCCAAAATAATGATTTTTGTTACTAAATTTGCAGTTCTTTAATCAAAATAATAGCTAATTGTTACACATATAATAAATTTGTTTTTCTATGGTGGAAAAGAAATCACGACGCACAGCCATTTTACGGATGCACTGTCCTGACCAGCCGGGCATTATTGCAGTGATAACCGAATTTATCACCACAAATGGTGGCAATATCGTGTATCTCAATCAGTATGTCGACCGTGTGAACGGCATTTTCTATATGCGTGTGGAGTGGGACCTTGAGAATTTCACGATTCCCTCTGAGAAAATAGATGATTATTTCAACACCCTTTATGCCGGTCGCTACGGCCTTACCTATCGTATAAGTTTCTCTTCCCGCCGCCAGCGTATGGCCATATTCGTGAGCAAGATGTCACATTGCCTTTATGACATGCTTGCGCGCTATGTAGCCGGTGAATGGGATGTGGAGATTCCGGTGATTATCAGCAATCACCCTGACCTTGCCTCTGCAGGTGAGCGTTTCGGAATCCCTTTTGAGGTCGTTCCGGTGATGCGTGACAACAAAGCGGAGATGGAGCAGCGTGAGTTTGAGATTCTTGACCGCTATGGTATCGACTTCATCGTGTTGGCTCGCTATATGCAGGTACTTTCCGAGGAGTTCATCAAGCGTTACCCCAACCGCATAATCAACATTCATCATTCTTTCCTGCCGGCCTTTGTCGGGGCTAAACCCTATCATCAGGCTTACGAACGCGGAGTGAAGCTCATTGGCGCCACGAGCCATTATGTCACAGCCGATCTTGATGCAGGGCCTATCATCGAGCAGGATGTGGCGCGCATCAGTCACAAGGATACCATAGAGGATTTGGTGAAGAAAGGTCGCGATCTTGAGAAGATAGTGCTCTCGCGTGCCGTTGAGAAACACATTCAGCGTAAAATTTTGACTTATGGTAATAAGACAGTGGTGTTCAGTTGACAAGACTGAACACCACTTTACGTGACATATCTGGATTTCTATTCTTTCCCGAATTCCGATTCGGATCCGTGAAGATATGCCGGAACATATCCTCCGAAATCCACTATGATTTTTTCAAACACTATCCCCGGGTCGAGTGGCGATATGGTGAGGGTGGCACTTCCATCATCGCCGCGTGTTATAGGTAGCTTTACCGTCTTTTCCACCACGCGTCGGGCGACCGTGGGATAGAATACATTGTAGATGTTTTCTTTATCCTCGTTGAGGTTGGAGTTGAAGTTCACCGTCACACTCTTATCGGGCGCAAACCCCACACTATAACGGTGCCCTTCTTTTCGTTGGAACGCGAGTGTCGATTTTACCACCACAGTCACATTGGCAGAATCTGTATCTGCCGGCAAATTCATGCGGTAGTTCAGATAGGCTCCATCTGTAGTGGCAGTGTAAGGCATAGCGGCTACGCCGCTCAGTGTACGTCCCATGTGTGGGATGATGCGCCATTCGGTCGTTTGTCCATTGTTGGCTGAGTGGAAATGTTCGGCCTCTATGGATATGTAGCCGCGTGGATCAGCCTTAAATGTAAATCCTCCGCATGGAGTAGAGGTGTCGATTCGTCTTACTTCCGGGAGCATATCATGTGGAAAGTCGTCATTCCAGCTTGTGTATCCGATATGTTTCTGTGTCATCATGCCGTCCCATTTGCCACCTGACATCTCTTTATTATATTGGTCACACAGCAGGCTGTCTCGGCGGAAGCAACGTTCCACATTATCAGCCCAATCATTGGCGTGGATATCACCTTGCGCGTGAAGATGGTGATTCATAGCCTGTGAATAGTACATTTCATACAGGTTGGCCATAGCCTGCACCGGGAAAAGTATAAGTTGCCTGTATGCGTCCCTCTTTTCAGGTGCAAGGGCTATATATTGGCGCAGGGCTTCGGCTTCGAGTCGTGCATAGTCGTCAGCCACGCTTTTCCATTCGCCGGTGGAGAGGTTATAAGTGTTCCGGTCAAGCATCTCTGCTGTTACACGGCCATTGTATTTAGAATATAGATTGAGGATGCGGGCAGCTTCGTCGGCCTCTTCCTCCCCGAATTGTTGACGGCAGAATTCCCTTGGGTGGGAGAGGAGATCCTCAAGAGTTATCGACTCCGGATTCCATGCCATGTCCATGAAAAGGGTTATGGGATATTCCATAGGTTTAAGGTCGCCTACATTGAGTATCCACAGCTTGTCTACACCATATTGATAGGTCAATTCCAACTGTTCCCACATGTTCTGGATTGGAGTCACATTGATCCATTTTGTATTGCGTGGAGCTCCTACGTAATCCACATGGTAGTACATCCCCCAGCCGCCGGGATGCCGGCGCTCTGCCGGAGAGGGGAGACGGCGCACATTGCCCCAGTTGTCATCACAGAGTAGCATGATGACATCGTCGGGCACTCGCATGCCGGCGTCATAGTAGTCGAGCACCTCTTTATACAGAGCCCATACCTGCGGTGTTTCCTTGGCGGGCCGTCCGGTCTCTTTGGCAATTATTTTGCGTTGTGCCTTTACTATCTTCTCCATAAGCCCGATGTTGGTGCCCTCTTCCATCGCTTCGTCACCGTCGCCACGCATCCCTATGGTCACTATATCCTCAGTGTCCTTCAGTCGCTTTATGCCGTCGCTGAAAAATTTATCAAGCACCTTGCTGTTGGTCGCATAGTTCCATGCTCCGTATTCCTGCCTGTGTCGCGCCCACTCCTGGTGATTACGTCCCATAGGTTCATGGTGGGAAGTTCCTATTATCACTCCCATGCGGTCAGCTGTGGCTGAGTTTTCAGCATCGTCGGCATAGAAAGCCCAGCTCCACATGGCAGGCCAAAGGAAATTGCCGCGCAGACGGAGTATGAGTTCACATACGTCGGCATAGAACCTATGGTCGCCGAAATCTGTTCCGTAATGGTTTTTGACCCAACCGGTGAGACATGGAGCCTCATCGTTGAGGAATAGACCTCGGTAGGTAACCGCCGGTTCGCCGTCAGTGTATATCCCGGGTTCAACATAGATCCCTGATTGGTGTGCGACCGGAACGTCGGCCCACCAATACCAGGGTGAAACCCCGATTTGTTCCGAAAGTTCATATATCCCATACACGCCTCCTCGTCTGTCACTGCCGGCGATGACAATGGCATTGTCCACTCCTGGCAATGGGTTTTCTATGGTCTGTATCAGGAATTTTTCATTTTTACCGCGGAGTTCCTTCCCGTCTATGCGTCCCTCCTTGATAAGCCGGTCAATAAGTGGTGTGCCTGTCGCTCCTATGATGATGCATCCAGATGAGGGTTGAGATGTGATTGAGGCTGTCTTACCTGTCACACGCTCGAAATCCTTAGCCAGATTGTTGGCGGCTATTATTATTGCCGAGTCAGCTTTTTGATCCACGCATATCACTGCTGGCGACGCGTCGGTGCATAAGGTGAGCAGAGTTTTTTCGGTGGATGGCTTGAACGAGATGAATTTTTCAGCAGCTGTGATAGTCCCGCTGCATATTGCCGAGATGATTGCAATGGCTGCGATGATAGTTTTACGCATGGTAGTGATGAACTTTAATATAATCAGTGATGATAGATTCTGGCAACACAAATATAGCCATAAATCAGCATATATAAAAATTCCCCCAAATATTTCCCCGAATCCGAACCAATCGATTGTTTTGAGGCTATTATTTGGAAGTATCTATGGATAAAGAAAAAATGAAAACTCAGATAAAATTTGTAACTTTGCAATCTAACACTCGCAGGCGAAGGCAAAAGGCCTTACAGGCTAAAAGACGTTTTTATATCGGCAAAGGAGGAGTTTAAGCAAAACTTAATTAATATAACCTGAAACTTACCTATGGTCGTGAAAAGATTGGTCTTATGTCTGCTTACGAAGAATATTTTGATAAATATAAAATGAATTAATGCCAAAAGTTAATTATAAAGACGAAGCTTTTGACCGAACCAGTCCAATGTCAATATTTAATTATAGCAGACATTTAATTGGTGAATCGTTACATTCCTTACTCGGCGACTCTGTCATTGATAAGAAACGTAAAGGAAAGGGTGGATTAGGCCAAATGGTTGAGGAGCTTTTCTTCAACTATAACATAAACTCTAATCGAGAAGCGGATTTTAAAGATGCCAGAGTAGAACTTAAATGCACCCCATTGTTAAAATCCAAGTCTGATGAATCTTATAGGATAAAGGAACGACTTGTTTGTACAATGATTGATTATTTTGAAATTGTCAATACCTCTTTTGAGGACTCACATCTGATTTCAAAATGTCAATTGATGCTTTTATTGTTCTATTTGCATGTCAATGGTAACCCTAACTATGACTATGAGTTTGTGTTTCGTGTTTTATGGCAGATTCCAGAAAAAGATTTAATTCTTATAAAAAAGGATTATCAAACCATAGCAGAAAAAGTTAAACGTGGTGAAGCGCATCTTCTTTCGGAAGGCGATACTATTTACTTGGGTGCTTGTCGTAAAGGACAAAAAGGTGATGGCCCGCAAGAACAACCCAATTCTGAGATTAAAGCTAATAGAAGGGCTTTTAGCCTGAAACCCGCATATATGCGCTACATTCTCAATCATGTTGTTGAATCTGGTAATGATGCTTTCACGAATTATACAGAGATTGAGAGCCCAAAATTTGAACTTGTTTCAAGCGAGGAACTGCAAAACAATACGTTTGAGGATATAATATTGAATCGGTTTGCCCCATTTATTGGAAAAAATTACGTTCAAATATGCGAAATGTTGGGCATCGAAGCGTATGATGCAAAGAACAAGTATGCTGATGTTGGTGCTTTAATTGCGTCAAATTCAGAAAGTAAGCGTCTTGCATCTTCTGAAGAGTTTATGAAATCCGGTATCATTATGAAAACGGTTCGTCTCCAACGTAATGGTAGACCAAAAGAGTCGATGTCTTTCAAAAACATAGACTATTGTGAAATATCCGATAATGAAAATTGGATTGAGTCAGAGGCGTATGAAATTTTCACAAGTCGATTCTTGTTTGTTGTTTTTAAGCCGGTTGCTGACGAAAAAATCACCATATTCAATAACAAAACCAAGTCGTATGTCACCGAACAATCATATATTCTTGAGTCTGTCTTCTTTTGGACGATGCCAACAGATGATTTGGAGGTGGCTAAAGAATATTGGGAAAACATTCGTCAAGCAGTACTGACAAATAATATCACACCAAAAGCATTTTGGAGTATTGGTGACCATAAGAAATTTCATGTTCGCCCAAAAGCACGCGTAAAAAGTGATCAATCAGTTAATCCTAACGGTGGCTTTTGTGACAAATATTGCTACTGGTTTAATGCAGATTATGTAAAACAAATTATAGACAGCGTAAAGACAAATATATGAGTGAATACATAGAAATAGTCAATAATATTTTGTGTGAACCGTTAGCGGCTTACAGTTCCTCGTGTCATCAGCAGTCTTTATTTCCCGAAGAAAAAGTAGAGACTGCAGTCGATGATATAAGAGTGATTGAGTTATTTGCTGGAGTAGGAGGGTTCAGAATTGGGCTTGAACGAGCATCAGCCAAGTTTAAGACAGTGTGGAATAATCAATGGGAACCTTCTACCAAACGTCAAGATGCCTCTCAAATATACTGTAGGAACTTTGGCGATGCAGGGCATAGAAATATAGATATTGCAATGGTTGATGTCAATGATATCCCTGATGCGGATATTTTGGTTGGTGGTTTCCCATGTCAGGACTATTCGGTCGCTACTACACTGAAACGTTCAGGTGGTATCGAGGGGAAAAAAGGTGTCCTTTGGTGGCAGATCCACCGAGTATTGAAGGAGCATCCGAATCCTCCTAAGTACTTGATTCTTGAGAATGTCGACCGCTTGTTAGGGTCTCCAGCGTCGCAACGAGGACGAGATTTTGCTATTATTCTTGCCTCTCTTTCTGATTTGGGCTATTGCGTTGAATGGAGAATTATTAATGCTGCCGAATATGGTATGCCACAACGTCGTCGTCGCACATACATGTTTGCCTTTAGGCAGGATACTTCTTTCACAGCTACAATAAAAGATACAAGTGATTGGCTATATAGAGATGGCATAATGGCAAAAGCTTTTCCAGTGGAGCAGACTGATGATAAACCAATGGCTTTTGTAATTAAGGGCGATTTATCATTTGTGTCTGATTATTTTAATAAGGGGAAGAGTATCTCACCATTTAAGAATGCTGGATTAATGATTAATCGAGCCGTCTTTACGACTAAGGTGATTCCGAATTATAATGGCCCATTTGTCACTCTTGGCGACATTCTCGTCCCGGAATCAGATGTTCCTGAGGAATTCTTTATTAGCAATGCCGATTTGTCAAAATGGCAATATTCTAAGGGTGGGAAAACCGAAAAACGGATTAATAAAACCACAGGGTTTGAATATAATTATTCTGAAGGGTCTATGGCTTTTCCGGATAGTGATGATAAACCCTCGCGAACTATAATAACAGGAGAAGGTGGGGCTGCTCCATCTAGGTTTAAACATGTAGTCTTGACCGCAAGCGGAAGATATCGCCGTCTGATTCCAATTGAATTAGAACGATTAAATATGTTCCCTGACAATCATACTGAAGGTGCATCCGATATGCGCAGAGCATTTCTTATGGGTAATGCTCTTGTTACTGGAATAGTGGAGCGAATAGGATTGCAATTTATACAGCGCATCAAGGGTTAGACATATTTTACCGTAACTTTGGTTACTCTTTCGGTAAAATGTATAATACTGCTGACGAAGATTATATGTACTTTTGCTGAATCGAAGTAAAATCCTCCATAACGATTATAAACCAGTCACATGTTAAGAAAAATAAGAATCACACTTGCTGTAATCTTTTGGGGCCTTATCACATTGTTGTTTCTTGATTTCACCGGGACGGTTCATCAATGGTTTGGGTGGATGGCGAAAATCCAGTTTTTGCCTGCTGTCCTTGCCCTGAACTTTGTGGTGGTGATAGGCTTGGTGTTATTGACCCTTCTGTTAGGCCGCGTTTATTGTTCTGTCATTTGTCCTCTCGGAGTAATGCAGGACGGCATAGCATGGTTGGGGCGCCGAGGTAAAAAGCATCGTAACCGATACTCTTATTCACCGGCTGTTAGTTGGCTTCGCTATGCAGTGCTCGTGCTTTTTGTTGTGGCGTTGATTGCCGGGATTAATTCGTTTGTGGCACTTTTAGCTCCATACAGTGCCTATGGCCGCATAGTGTCAAGCTTGCTCGCGCCGATTTATGCCTGGAGTAACAACATCCTTGCCGATTATGCCGAGCGCGCCGATAGCTATGCGTTTTATCAGACTGATGTTTGGCTTAAGAGCCTCCCTGTGTTAGTCATAGCTTCTGTTTCCTTCATTGTGCTTGCCATTCTGTCATGGCGCAACGGCAGGACATATTGCAATACCGTCTGTCCGGTCGGCACTGTGCTTGGGTTCCTTTCCAGGTATTCATGGTTGAAGCCTGTTATCGACACTTCGCGTTGCAATGGGTGTGGGCTGTGTGCCAGGCGATGTAAGGCTGCTTGTATAGATAGCAAGAATCACGCTATTGACTATTCAAGATGTGTGACTTGTATGGACTGCATTGATAATTGTCATCAGTCGGCCATTCGTTATGTGCACCGTTCCGGGGCTGTTAAGGCCGCTGTTGATGATCACGTGGCGCAGACCGGTGATTCAGGGCGTCGCAACTTCATGGCCGGAGTAGGGGTTTTGGCTGTGACCGCAGTGGCTAAGGCCGAGGAAAAGACTGTCGATGGCGGTCTTGCGGCCATCGCTGACAAGAAAGTTCCCTCGCGTAGGACCACAATAGTCCCCCCGGGAGCACAGGGATTGAGACATTTCGCTCAACATTGCACCGGTTGCCAGCTTTGTGTGCAGGCGTGTCCTAACGGGGTGTTGCGCCCCTCATCGGGTCTTGTCACCCTTATGCAGCCAGAGTCATCCTATGAACGTGGATACTGTCGCCCTGAATGCACCAGGTGTTCTGAGGTATGTCCGGCCGGAGCTATCCTGAAGATTAACCGGGCAGATAAATCCTCTATTCAGATTGGCCATGCCGTATGGGTCAAAGATAATTGTATCCCGGTGGTGGATGGCGTGGAGTGTGGTAATTGCGCCCGCCGTTGTCCTGTGGGAGCCATAACAATGGTGCCGTCTGACCCGGCTAATCCTGAGTCCGTCAAAATTCCTGTGGTGAATGACGAACGCTGCATTGGATGTGGCGCATGTGAAAACCTGTGTCCCTCGCGCCCATTCAGCGCCATATATGTGGAGGGGCATGAAAACCATCGTGTAATCTGATCAATTGGTAAGTATGGACCAAAAATCAAAAAAACATACGGATATTACTCGCCGAAGCTTTCTGAAGCGTGTTGGTGCCGGCTCCGTGGTGTCGGCGACATTGTTGGCCGGATGCGAGCCGAAGAAAAATCCCGCCACTGGTGACAGTCTTGTGGCTATGCCCGACATAGAGAAAGGCAAGATGACCTATCGCACAAATCCAACCACCGGCGATAAGGTCTCACTACTTGGATATGGTTGCATGCGTTGGCCCACTTTGCCAACCGAAGGGGAGCCATTGGATCAGGAGACCATCAATCGGCTCGTTGACCATGCTATTGAATATGGTGTCAATTATTTCGACACATCTCCTGCCTATTGCAAGGGGCGGTCGGAGGAGGCTACCGGAATTGCTTTGAAGCGCCATCCACGCGACAAATACTTTATTGCCACTAAGCTCTCCAACTTCTCTCCGTCCACATGGAGCCGCAAGGAATCTATGAAGATGTATCATGACTCGTTCAAAAATCTTCAAGTCGATTACATTGACTATATGCTCCTTCATGGTGTGGGTATGGGCGATGATGGCATGGCGACTCTTAATGCACGCTATATAGATAATGGTATGCTTGATTTTCTTATGGAAGAGCGTGAGGCCGGACGTATCCGTAACCTCGGTTTTTCTTACCATGGCGATATTAAGGTGTTCGACTATCTGTTGTCTCAGCACGATAAGTACAAATGGGACTTTGTGCAGATCCAGATGAATTATCTTGACTGGCACCATGCACGTGAGGTCAATCCACGTAACACTGATGCCGAATATCTATACGGTGAGCTTGCAAAACGTGGCATTCCGGCCATAATAATGGAGCCGCTCCTTGGTGGCCGGCTTTCAAAAGTGCATGACCATATTGTGGCCAGGCTCAAACAGAAAGAGCCGGAACGGAGTGTCGCGTCATGGGCGTTCCGCTATGCCGGAACCCCTGATGGGGTGCTTACAGTGTTGAGTGGCATGACCTACATGGAACATCTCGACGACAATCTGCGCTCGTTCTGTCCCTTAAAGCCTCTGACGGCAGAGGAGACTGAGTTCCTCTATGAGACGGCTGACTTGATGATGCATTTCCCCACCATCCCCTGTAATGACTGCAAATACTGCATGCCATGCCCGTATGGGCTGGATATACCGGGCATTTTGTTGCACTATAATAAATGTGTCAACGAAGGTAATGTGCCCGAAAACGAGCAGGCTGCCAATTATCGCGAGGCGCGCCGGGCGTTCCTTATCGGTTATGACCGTTCAGTCCCGAAATTGCGTCAGGCTGATCATTGTATCGGATGTAATCAATGCAAATCTCATTGTCCCCAGAACATTGACATCCCGGCTCAGCTCAATAGGATTAATGATTTTGTTGAGGAACTGAAACAAGGTCGGTTATGATTATGGTAGATATGGCTGGCTGTGGTGCGACTGATTACATGCAGACTCTCGTTGACCGGTTGCATGATGGTGGCTTCACTTTGGTAGTTGCCAATGGTGATGACATCTATGGGTTTACCCGGCGTGGGGTTGCTGACCTTCATGAGTTGCTTACATCTCGTCCACACCTGTTGCGTGGTGCATGGATTGCTGACAAAGTAGTGGGTAAGGCAGCGGCAGCCTTGATGATATTAGGTGGCGTTAAGCGTGTACATACTGATGTGATTAGTTCGCTCGCCTTATCACTGTTCGCCGCCTATGATATAGATGTTACTTATACTCGCGAGGTGCCACATGTGATAAACCGAGCCGGCGATGGATGGTGCCCCATGGAGATTCGATGTCGTGATAAGTCTACCCCCGAAGAGTGCTTTGCGGCCGTTACGGACTTTTTGAATAGGATTAAGTCCGGCAAATGATTATTGTGACCCCGGTCTATTATATTTTACCCTTTGAACATTAATTTTGATTATGAATAATATCTCAGCTTCTGTAAAATTCTATACTCTTGATTACAAAGATTCACGAGCTTATTTGTTTGCCGCTCTTTTTGTCATCGGCAACATATTGCTGCCACAACTGTGCCATTTGGTTCCGCAGGGTGGTTTGCGTTGGCTCCCTATCTACTTTTTTACGTTGGTCGGAGCCTACAAGTATGGTTGGCGTGTCGGTTTGTTGACGGCCGTGGCCTCACCGTTGGTCAATTCGTGGTTATTCGGGATGCCTGCTTTCCATTCATTACCGGCCATCCTTCTGAAATCGGTTTTACTTGCCGGGGTGGCAGGTTACACCGCCTCACGTTTCCGCAAAGCCTCATTGCTGACTCTCGCGTTGGTTGTATTTACTTACCAGGCATTGGGGACATTGGGCGAATTCTTCATGGTGCTTCCATCACATACCGGTCTGTATGCCGCTTTCATGGATGCGGTGCAGGATTTCCGTATAGGTATTCCCGGTTTGGTTATGCAAGTGATCGCTGGCTATATCCTGATAAATAAATTCATGAGGTCCTGACCTTAATTTTTGATAATATCCATGCCAAGAAGACCACGCTCAACGGTGATTGAGCGTGTGCTGTTGGTGCGTGTTTTTTTATAAGTGCTGAAAGGGACTTCCACGGCCTTGTGTCGGCCGTCAGGGAGTTCGAGTTCCAGATGATAGGAATACCAATGGCCGTCAGCCACTCTGGTGCGACGGCTCACACGGCGGTATTTTGTGTGGGCTCTTTTAAACTTCTTCACCACTGTGGTTTCCACCTGGGTGGCCGATGTGTCGTTGGCCCACCAGTAATTGACACCGAGAAAGAGTGTATAAGAGAAACTTCCTGCCACAAACAGGTTGCACAGGATATTGATGATGGCATATCGCATGTTTGTCAGTGTGGCCCATTTGCGGAAGAGCATAGGCGTGGTCCCGATGGCTATTATTGCTGCGGCAGTAACCGGAATCCACCATTCCACAATTGTATGCTCGTAGATTACCATTCCAAGGGGGAGCATTATGAATGCTGCGAAGAGAAGTACGAAAAGAATTACGTAGGAAATTTTTGAACCGGCTTTCATGATTAATTTTGATTTTGGACTGCAAAATTAGGAAAATTTAGAGAAATATCTGTAATTTTGCATCCGCTTTTAAATCTCTACGTACCGCACTCTTTTTGAGTTCAGCCCAGAAAAAACGTATCATTATCATAACAACATCTACAAAAACACAAATGAAAAAGAACATTCTCAAAATGTTGGTTATGGCTGTATGCATGATGGTTACTATGCCGGCCATGGCTCAGTTCAACCTTAAGAAAGCCGCCAACGCAGTGTCAAAGACCGCTCAGGCTGTCACTCTTAGCGATGAGGATATGGCAGCTTATGTTAAGGAGTACATCGACTGGATGGATAAACATAATCCTGTCACCGGTCCTGACAATAAGTATACACAGCGTCTCGACTCACTTACCCAGGGTCTCACCAGCGTTGAAGGTATACCTTTGAATTTTAAGGTCTACGACGTGATTGACGTGAACGCTTTTGCTTGCGCCGACGGCAGTGTCCGTGTGTTTTCTTCGCTTATGGATATTATGTCTGACGAGGAGCTTCTTGGTGTGATTGGTCATGAGATCGGTCATGTGGCTCATAAGGATTCAAAGAAGGCATTCAAGCAGGCTCTCCTTACCTCTGCCCTTAAGGATGGAATCTCATCGAAAGGTGGCGTCGCTGCTGCTCTTACCGACTCTCAGCTTGGTAGCCTTGGTGAAGCACTCGTGAGCGCAAACTATTCACAGAAGCAGGAGCGTGCAGCTGACGATTATGGCTACGAATTCCTTAAGAAGGCAGGCAAGAACCCCTGGTCGATGGCCATGTCGTTCAAGCGTCTCAAAGCCCTTCAGGAAGAAGCCGGCGCTCAGAAAACCAGCAAACTCAACCAGCTTTTCTCGACCCACCCTGATCTCGACGCTCGTATCAAGCGCATGGAGAAACGTGCTCAGGATGAAGGTATCGAGCCCCCGGCAAGCATGAAATAAACTTTCCATGCGAAAATAAATGCCTCCTACAAATGAGGCTGATAAACAGAAGAAGCTGTCCAACTTTTTTGTGAGACAGCTTCTTTCTTTTTGCCCAATCTCGGACTGAAGGGTTCGATGGATATTTGCATAGATAAAGAAAAATTTTTAACTTTGCATCACGTTTTGGTTCGCTTAATCGCGATTAATAGGGAATCCGGTGTGAATCCGGGACAGACCCGCTACTGTAATTCCTCCGAAATCATCGGCTTATAGCCACTGTCAATATTTTTGATGGGAAGGCGTCGACGAGATGGGATAAGTCAGGAGACCTGCCAGACGCATCTGTTTCAATAATCTCGTGGATTAGATTTTGAAGTGAGGAGAAATCCATTGACAGAGGTCCTTTTTACGTCAGGATATACACAGTGCTATTCCGGAATACCTGACTGCAGCTACGGCAATTTGCCGCAGCCGTTTCGTCGTGTTTTTATTTTTTGTGTTTCTGTCGCTCCAGTCTTTAATCTTTTCCACCTTAAAACTTCATTGTCACTCTATGAAATGTGCAAGGTGCGAAAAGGAATTCTTATTTGAGTTCCTATGTGTTCAACAATGGCTGCAACAGTCTACGCTCGACAACCAGCAGTTCTCGTTCTTACTCTACAATTACGGTGGTTCGCTCTCTCCCGAATGTGAGGGATATCTGCAAAGGAGCTGCTATCCTTCAATGACAAATCCTTATTGGAGAAATTCCAAACACACAAAATAAGGAGCTGCAATGTTTACAATGTTTCATGGGTTCCATCTGGTAGAGGAATATCACCAGTGGAAAAAAGAACACCGTTTTGGCTCTTGGTCTCCTCTCGTGGTCATTATCGGTTCCGGACTGCTTTGCTACCTGATGGCTAACTTCATAAGCCACACAGCTACAGCCGCACTATTTATCCCTATACTTGCCATCGCGGGCAGCTCGATGACTGCCCAGCTCGCTCCTTTTGGAGGAGTCTCGACCTTGCTTATCGGTGTTGCAATCTGTTCATCTGTTGCTATGGTGCTGCCTATCTCCACTCCTCCCAACGCTTTGGCCGATGCAACGGGATTTATTCAACAAAAATATATGGTAAAGACTGGTCTTATCATGGGGATGGTTGGTTTACTTATCGGTTATATAGTGCTGATTTTCTGTGGCGTCAACGGAATATTCTAAAAATCCTTAATTATTATGACAATAGAAACTATTGGCAGTTTCCTGCCTTATGAAACACTCATTACTGCCCGACGCAATTTTGAACGAGGCATAATCAACCGAAAGGATCTCACGGCGATTGAGGACATAGCTGTGTGTGACATTGTAGAACGTCAAATAGCCTGTGGCGTGCCGTTTGTCACCTCCGGCGAACTCCGCAGAAAGTACTGGGATAAGGACTTTTGGTTCGGTCTCAACGGTATTGCTTGCGAGAATATCTCTTCTGGTCATCTTTATCAATCCATTGAATCTTCGACTGACCAACTTCATATAACCGGACGTATCGGCTTCAATCCTGATCATCCGTTCTTTGATGATTTCCGTTTTCTGCACGATGTTGTTGCCGATGGCGCTAAATGTCGCCAGACACTCCCATCTCCGGCAAACCTGTTGTTGGAGATATACGCGCTTTCTGACGGACTACCTGAGACGCTCTATCCGGCTACAATTGATGACTTAATCAGCGACATTGCCGATGCCTACCGTCAGACTGCTCTCAGATTGCACGACCTCGGTTGCGATGCATTGCAATATGACGATACTGCTCTCGGATTGATGTGTGATGATAATTACACCAAACGGCTCCTTCAAGGTGGGGTTGATTTCATCAAACTGCAACGAGAATTGATTACAGTCATAAACAAATCTCTGTATGAGCTGCCCGATGATATGGAGAAGTCAATATATATATCCGGAGGAGATATAATAGTGCCGGAATGGGAATATATAGACTATCCCGATAATATCATGCCTAAAGCCCTGTCCTCACTTAATGTGGATAAGTTCTTCATTCCGTTTAATCTCGGAAACGACTATGCCATAGAGGTGCTTCGCCATATACCTCAAGGTAAGACAGTGGTGCTTGGACTCGTCGATGCACATAGCCCATTCATAGAAAATTCCGGCTCTATTAAGGATATGATTAATAAGGTTGCACGATTGATCGCTCCATCTCTACTGGCTCTGAGCCCGAGGACCGGATTCAAGTTGTCAAGCTACAGCCAACGAGCGCTGCTTTACGAGGATCAGTGGCGAAAACTTTCTGAACTTGCTGCTGTCTGATTTTTCGCATTCATAACTGACAACCGCTGTTATCTCGCTACTTTTGCCAAACTCTTTTCATTATGCGAGGTGATAGCGGTTTGTTAGTTCCATAATTTAATCATTGTTGTATAAAACAAAAGTAGGTCAGAGAACTTTAGTTTTCTGACCTACTTGATGATTGGAGGTGGGATTGTTATTTTACAATACCCTTCTCAAGATATTCTGCAAGATTAGTGCGGACGTGTTCAGAAGCTCGCTCTACGGCCACTTTTGCCATGTCTGCATCTACCATGAGATTGACGAGTTCCTCGAAAGATGTCTTTTTTGAGGGATCCCATCCGAGTTTGGCTTTCGCCTTTGTGGGATCGCCCCAAAGATTCACCACATCGGTAGGACGATAGAAGTCAGGAGATACTTCGATTACGGTGCGTCCTGTGGCGATATCGATACCCTTCTCGTTCTCGTCCTTGCCTTCCCAGCGGAGTTCAATTCCGGCACGGCGGAATGCGAGCTCGCAAAATTCGCGTACTGAATGCTGCTCGCCGGTAGCGATGACGAAGTCTTCAGGTTTGTCATTCTGCAGTATAAGCCACATACATTCAACGTAATCTTTCGCGTATCCCCAGTCACGGAGTGATGAGAGGTTGCCAAGATAGAGCTTATCCTGCTTGCCTTGTGCGATGCGGGCAGCTGCAAGGGTAATCTTTCGGGTCACGAATGTTTCGCCGCGGCGCTCTGATTCATGGTTGAACAGGATGCCTGAGCAGCAGAACATGTTATATGCTTCACGATATTCCTTGATTATCCAAAATCCATAGAGTTTAGCTACGGCATAAGGGCTGTAGGGGTGGAATGGGGTGTTCTCATTCTGAGGCACTTCTTCCACTTTGCCATAAAGCTCGGAGGTAGAAGCCTGATAGATACGGCAAGTGTCGGCAAGTCCGCATTGACGCACTGCCTCAAGCACGCGCAATACACCTGTTGCGTCCACGTCGGCTGTAAATTCAGGAGCGTCAAATGAAACCTGCACATGGCTTTGGGCTGCGAGGTTATAGATCTCATCGGGACGAACTTTGCTTACCACCTGCAGAAGGCTCATCGAGTCGCCGAGGTCGGCATAGTGGAGGTGGAAGTTTGGGTGTCCCTCCAAGTGTGCGATACGTTCTCTGAAGTCGACAGATGAACGGCGTATTGTCCCATGGACATCATAGCCTTTTTCAAGAAGAAATTCGGCAAGGAAAGAACCATCCTGCCCTGTGATGCCTGTAATCAGTGCTGTTTTCATAAATGATCTATGTCAATAGTTTCGATTGGTTTGGGATATATCTGTTTATTGTGTTGTCGGTTGTCTTATTTACACTTGACCTGGCGTTGGTCATCAACGATATTTGAGGTGTAAGATGAGCTGGTATGTTTACGTCTCCATTCCTCATACAATAACCGCGGTAAGGTCTTGACAATCCAATAGCATCTGCGTGATTGCTTTTTGGGTTCGCAGCACAGTCTGTGCACAAATTCCAGATGATTCTTCACCATCCATTGAGGAGCTCGTTTCACATCAAGTCCGCAGTAAAATTTAAAGGCGGCCCCGACTGCAATCATCACACCTTTCTTTAGATGCGGACGCAGTTTGTTCATGAAGATTTCCTGCTTGGGCGCACCGAGTGCAATCCATATAATGTCTGCTCCATCCTCTTCGAGCATCTTTGCGATGGCGGGATAGTCAAAATCGTTCACATCCATGAAGGGAAGCTCATGGAAGAGCATTGACTTCACTTCACGGTTCATGGACGAGAGTTCTTTGCGGAGTCCATTCAGCACTTCGCGAGACGCTCCCAAAAATGCCATTTTGTAATTCCCTGAGGTCACTATGTCATGGAATATCTGACTTCCACAGTACTGCTCATAGCGTTCGCCGTATAACAAGCGAACATATAACGGCACATAGGAACTGTCGCAGATACAGAACATGCCGCTATTTATCACGTCGAGGTATGAGTCATTGCGGTTGGCGATGTTTAGTATCACACCATCAGCCACACATACGTAGTCTGGTTTTTGAGCTGCAACCTGGTCGGCAATTTTTTTCAGTACCTGCTCCCGGTCAAACTCATAGCGTATTTTAAAGTATTTCCTCATATCGAGTTTTTACTGTTGAGTGTCTTTTTATTTATAAGATTCAGGATTGGTAGTGATTGCGTATACTTGGACGATAAGTGATTTTGTATAATGCAGAAAAAATTGTGGCTTTCCTTATTTTCTGAGAAAATAGATTGGTCTTGAATTCAAAAAATATGAACTATCGATATTGCATTTTTACAAAAGCCAATGAAAATCCTTAAGCCTATTAGTATTATCTAAAAATCTTAATAGCCATTAGTTAATTCACTGAGATTATCACTATCCTATTTCCCCAGCTCCTAAGCCTAATTTTTCGTGTGCAAAATTACTTAAAAATTTCCTATATATTGGAGTAGTATATGTTAAAGAATATTAATCATTAGTGTTGACTCGTGAATTGTCAGTGATATACATGGAATCAGTGGCGAGCGTCATCTCTTCAGCCCGAAGGAATAGCCGACTCCAAGCATTAAGTTGTTCGGAAGATGGAAGTCGCGAAGCTGATAGCCTATGTTGATGTAGGCATTCTTTATCACATAGGCTTTTAGCGATAGGGTCTGATAGAATATGGATGTGTCACGGCCTGTGGCTATGACATTTCGGCCTATCCCGAAATTGATGCTGAATATTGGCATGGTAAGTTCAGCCCTGACGGATAATCCTGCCGAAAAGCGTTCTTTGAACGGTTGGCGATAAAATTTAATATCATCACCGTAACTTCCGTCGACCCGGTGTTGGCTGATATTTGCACTTTCATCATATTGGAAATCGGCCGATAGTCCCACTCTCCAATAACGGCTCAGTGTGTACATCGGGGCGAAGTTGAGGCCTGCTACTCCGAATGACCCCGGTACATATTCTTCCTCGGATGGTTCACCCTCGATATAGGTTGTGCATGTCCGTTGGCGGGTCGCGCCATAAACTGTCAGGTCATAGCTGAAGCCTTTCTCGACCTCAGGTATAGGGAGTGGGGGCAAATCTTGTTGACCTGAGGGAATCCCAAGCAGGTACGATACCCCTATGCGTGCTCCGAGGGTGTTGATGCCTGAGTTGGGAAGATGAGTATTCCCATTCGAGTAATGCGATCCTTCCACTCCGGCTGTGAGGGTGCATTGTGGCGATAGCCGGTAATTAAGTATTATCCCGAGATTGAGGTAGGCATTGACTTTAGAACCTACCGGGCCGTCGGCCATATTCCATTCCACGTTAAATTTTTTCCAGCCGGATGAAACGCCGAAATTCCATTCATAGTCGAGTGAGAGCCGATCTGATAGATGGGCTAGACGGTTGCTCTGGAAAATGTAGAGTGTAACCGGATGTCCCAGTGATGTCTTGTTGAAAAATTGAGTGTAGGAGAGACCTGCTCCTTGCCTTGCATGAGGATAGAGGCGCCCGTAATGCGTGTCTGGCGCAAATTGGAAACCGTATTTGATATGTGGCGATAATGCCGCCTTGATATTTTCTCCGGGCCCATATTCTCTGAAGTAGTCATTAGTCGGGACAACCCATGCCGGCCGAAGCTCTATCCCAAGGCTATGTGTCGCCCTTGTGGAGCAACTGTCGGCCGAGGATGCATAAATATCCGCGTGTCCGAAGCAGCTGAGGAAAATAACAGCTATACAAGCTTGCCATATATTATTCATCGTTCTATTCATCAGGGGTGGATTCTATGGTTATTTGGTAGCTCACAGGATGCTGAAGGATATATTTCCCATCGATATCAATTATGGTTCCTTCGGCAGAGTCTGTGCATTGAAGGCTATATGGAATTTCATAGCATTCGTATTCCACCCACAACTTTACAGTTTTACTTTCATGTGGCTGCAATGTCAAAGTGTACTTTTCTGCGGGGAGTCCTATTTCTGGAAGTTGTGTGTTGGAGGTGGTATATTTGATAGGGATATCAGTTACTTCTACGCCTTGGTCTGTGGATATTACGGCCGGGACTTCAAATTCGGCACGGTCAAGCGCATCATTTAATTCCTGGTCGAGAGGAGAGAACCTATATAATGCCGGGATGCTCGTTTCGTCCACGATTGTTATAACCCATGGTTTATCCATATTATTTATATATGTGGTTCCATGTTTTACGGATGTGGTTTGGGTCATCACATAGGTGTCGGTATAATATGAAATAGGTCCCGGAACGAGATATGATGATGGAATAATTCTGATAGCCTTTGACAGGGTTGATATGGAAGATGTGAATGTGATATTGGCTATGATGGTGTCTGAATAATAGTTGCGGTCGACAGCCAGATTTAAACGCCCTTTATTGCGGTCGAAACTCATTGTGGCGCTGAATGCTTTGTTTTCCACTTCGGCTGTTGAGGACGAGATGTCGGTCGATAATAGATATTTATAGTGGGCGTTTCCGGCTGCATCTGTGGTCTTTAACATGAAGTCGGCCCACACTTCCGTGACATCGTAGATGTTGGTGCGGATGACTGTTGATTGACCGCTGCTGATTTCATCATGATCGGATGTTATTTCCATCGGAGAGATGAACACATCGTCATTGCAACTTGACACCAGGATTGTCAAGGTGATATAATAGAATATGTATCGGAGGGGATGACGCATCGTTACTATGAATATTGACTGGAGAGGATGAGAATGTGATATAATGGTTGGTTATATTACAAAAGTACATAAAAAAACGATATGATGTCGATATGGAAGCTGTAAATTTGAGATGAGCCTTACATTGCGTGTATGTCGGGAGTGGATTATTTGTATGTGAAGGTGCGATGATGTGAATAATGGCGAAACCATATTGATAAAGGTTTAATCCGATATGGCCGTTTTTAGGATTAATTAAAGATTTGATTTGTAATTAGTTAATTTTGAGTTAATGAGTGCGCCGGTATTAAACGATTGGTTGTTATACAGGTCAAAGCTATAAACAGAACGAAAAAATAGAATAATAACAACTAAAAAAACTTTGAATACAATGAAAAAGAAAATTTTAGGTTTAGCACTTGTAGCGATGTCACTTGTAACTTTCAACGGTATGGCTCAGACTCCTAACAATAACACCAACTGCGGTGGAACCTGTACTACCAAGACCTGCAACAAGCAGGTGAAGAATGACGCCGGCAAGTGCAAAGTGAATCCTTTTGACGGCCTTAACCTTACTGATGCACAGAAGACTCAGCTGGAGCAGCTTAAGTCAAAGCGTACAGCTGCCCGCCAGGAAAAGGCAAAGGTGGCCAAAGAGAACAAGCAGCGCAATGACTCCGCCCGTGTGGCTGACCGTCGTGCCGACAAGAAGCAGTATCTTGAGGAAGTAAAAGCCATCATCGGTCCTGATCAGTACGTGGTATTCCTTGAAAACATGTACATCAACGGCGGCAACCAGGGTAACGGCAAAGCGTTCACCCATAATGCCAAGAAGCAGAAAGCACAGGGCAACCGTCATGGCAAGAGTGGTAAGGCTAACCGCCACGGCAACCATGCTTCAAAGCGTCAGGCTGCCCCTGTTTCTTCAAATGCCAATTCTTAAGGCTTTCGCAGCAAGTTAATATATCGATAATAAATAAGTATAAACGTCCCGGAGTGGTGAGAACCATTTCCGGGACGTTTATACTATGTGGGGTAGGAGAGCGCAAATACGTTTCAGTTCATGTGGCGTTGCATTTAACCTTCGGTATGGAAACTTGTGAACGAGCCTCTTTCCTGCTGGGGGATTTCAGCTTTTGCCGCATTTATGGCCTTGATTAGAAAAGCCATGTTGCGGCCAAGGTTTCTCATGGTCTGCAGACCTTCGAGGTCATCCTCCACATCCTTGGCCTCGAATCCGTGTACTTCATTCCAGTATGTGCTCGACACAATGGGCATGGCACTGATGGTGAAGTATTTGTTTATTTCGTCGAAAGCTGATGTGGAACCGGCACGACGTGAGGACACCACAGCCGCTCCTACCTTCATCGTTTTATCAAACTGTCCGGATGTGCTGTAGAACAGACGGTCAAGAAATGCCAGCAATTGACCGTTGGCTCCGGCATAATATACCGGCGAACCTACTACAATGCCGTCGGCTGCGGCAAATTCGGGAGCGGTTTCGTTTACGATGTCGTTGAAGACACAGCGTCCGTTCTGGCGACAGAAGTTACATCCGATGCAACCTCTGACATCCTTGTTGCCTACATTGACCCTCAAGGTTTCAACTCCATTGGTCTTGAGGGTAGCCTCTACTTCTTGGAGTGCGCGGTCAGTGCAGCCGTGGATATGAGGACTGCCATTTATAATCAGAACTTTCATGATTGTGATATAGGATAAATTATTATGTTCGATTATTAAACATATTCATGCTCATGCCGGTTTTATCGGTCGGCTTTTTCTACTTTTTTAATGACTCTACAGGGATTCCCGACGGCTACTGAGTCGGTTGGAATATCATTGACCACCACACTCCCTGCCCCGATAACACAATTGTCACCGATGGTGATTCCAGGAAGTACTGTAACGCTTCCTCCTATCCATACATTGTTGCCGACAGTGATAGGTTTGGCATATTCCAATCCTGTGTTTCTGGTTTTTGGATCGATTGGGTGGCATGCGGTATAGAAACTGCAGTTCGGGGCAATGAAGACGTTGTCGCCGAATGTCACTGGTGCCTCATCGAGAATCACAAGGTTGAAGTTGGCATAGAAGTTGTGGCCGACTTTGATGTTGTAGCCATAGTCACAGTAAAAAGGCTGCTCAATGAGCAGATCACCTTTGACCGATCCGAGAAGTCCTCGCAGCAGCTCATCACGCAACAGCATTTCCTTTGGCCGCAGGTTGTTGTAGTCGTGGCATTTTTCTTTGCATGTTGCCCGCTCTTCTACGAGTTGGCCGGAGCCGAATGGATTGTAGGGTAAGCCTGCGAGCATTTTTTCTTTATCAGTCATATATAATTATCAATAGTTATAAATCATCAATAGTCGTAGATAATTCTGGTCACGCACTCTTTCGGTTTCAAAGTGACATGTGGAGTATGGGATAAGGCCGACCGAAATCGTCGGTGTGGTCTCTGCCAATCACAGAGAATCCTTTAGCCTCGTAAAATCGGAGGGCTGACCGGTTTTGCTCGTTCACATCGACTTTCGACACTCCCCGATTCTTGGCAAATTCAATCAGAACTGAACCGTAACCTTTTGATTGGTGTCCGGGGTCAATGAAAAGCATTTCAATCATATCGTCGGAGAGGCCTATGAATCCGACTGTCGATTCATGGTCTGCAATCACGTATATGTCCACCTCGGGGAAATAGCAAGGAATGAGCTGTTTCTTTATCTCAGTTATTGACTCCTCGGTTAAAAAGTCATGTGACCCACGGACAGACTTCTCCCATAGTTCTACGAGGGACGGATAATCAGATGAGTTGCATTTTCTTATGTGTGGCATATCGGTTTTTTCTGTGGTTGGGTTATGGGGTTATGGATGTCATGCGGTTTATCGTTTCGCGGTATTCATTTGGTGACTGGCCATGTTTTTTCTTGAATACGCGTTGGAAATACTGTGGGTCGGAGTAGCCGCATTGTTGCGCTATATCGGTAATTGAAAATGTGTCATCTCTACCGGTTTCGAGCAGTTGCTTTGCATGTTGCATTCTTGCTTCAATCAGGAGTTGGGCGGCAGATATGCCCAGTTGTGACCGCAGATGCCGGTTGAGGGTCGAACGGCTTGCCGCGGCTGCTTCGGCCATGGCATCCACGTTGGCATCAGGATTGCTGAGATTCTCTTCGATATATTTGCGCACACGGTTGAGAAATGCTGTGTCCTCAGGCTTTTGCCGTGGAGTGAGTGGTTGCATTTCCTCCATGGCTTCACCAGGGGCGGATTCAGCCTTGGCAGAAACCTCATTCCCTTTCATCAGTGCCATGTGTTTTTCAAGAAGTTCGCGCCGGTGGCGGTTTACTCTCCGGATATAGATGTATGTGTACACTATGGCCGCAAGAATAGAGATAATCAGTATCACCATTATGGTTTTTGCCCACCATGTCTCAAACCAATAGGGTGACACAGTGATGTAAAGGCGTCGGGTGTTGTCGACCCATCGTCCATAACGGTCTGTAGATTGCACTTCGAGGATATGTTCTCCGGGTGAGAGGTTGAAGAGGGTCACACCGCGAGTGTGTTCGGCTCGAGTCCAAGGTGATTCATCGAGACGTGTGCGGTAGAGAATATCACTATTGTCGATATAATCAATAGCTGCAAAATAGATTGAGACATTGCGTTCATCGGGGTGCAATGAGATATGGGTACGTGGCGCTAAGCAAAACTCTTCACCTCCACCGTTGACAGCCAGTGTGGTGAATACAATTGGAGGGGTGTAGTCTCTGCGCGAGATATCGTTCATTGATGAGACGAATGCCCCTTCCTCGGCTCCGAATATCCATGAACTATCGGGAAGCATGATCGGGGTTGTCTCCGAAAAGTGACAGGAGTCACCCCAATATGTTGTGCTTAGATTAACGGTGTGCCCTGTCAGAGGATTTAGCGCCATCACATTGTCGCTTCCCACAATAAAGAGCAGAGAGTCGGAGGCAAGGGCTATGGCATTGCAGATGTCGCTTGTGAGCGATGAGTTCAGCATGTTGAAATGTGTGAACTCAGGATTGTCGGAAAATAAGTCCTCCTCACTTATCATGTCAACACCTGAGCTCTCGGTGGCTATGAAAATGTGTCCATCAGAATCACACGTCACGCTCATGGTGGCATTGCTCGAAAGGCTTGCAGGATTGTTGCCATCACGCCTTATGGCGCGCATGGTGGTGCGTGCGAAATCTGTACTGTCGATATGGCCTATGAGCAGCCCGTCGGTGGTTGTGGCTACAATATTGTCGGACTGAGTTATGAGCAGTTTCCTGACCTTTGAGCCTCCAATAGATGCGGAAAGGGTTGGGCGCTCCGCGGCCGGATCAGGACAGCATTTTATGCCGTCCCCGAAGGTGGCCACCCATAGACGACCATGCCTGTCCTCTTTGATATCATACACAGCTTCATCCGAGATGCTAATGCCTCCGATTTTCATGAGGGCACCCGGCTTTCCTCCGATCCATATATCGCCGTTGGAGGCTTGAAAGATGCAGTAAGGTGTGGTCTCCAAAGGAATACTCTTCATTATCGTCCCATCAGGTGTATACACCTTTATTCCTCTCCAAGCACGAGAACCTATCCATAGATTCTCGTCTCTGTCGATCAGAAATGCTCTCGGCTGAGCGTTGCCGGTGCCCGGAAGCAGCGTGGCAGGATGTTGTGGCGAAAACCTCTTGTAAAGTCCCGTGGGATCGGCTGTCCATATGTTGCCCTGCAAATCGGTGAGCCCTTTCCAGTTTTTGCCGACCATGTTCCGTAACGAGTCTTTTTTATCGTCCGGGATATCCTTGAATGTATATGTGGTAAGGTCAAACTCATATATGTCATCGTCGGTGTGGCATGTTATGTTGCCGGTGTCCGACAAGAGAATGTCGCGTATGTGGTTTGTCCCGATTGAAGCGCTGTCGCCCGGAGCTATTTTTACCCAATGAAATTCATATCCGTCATAGCAATTGAGGCCATTCCATGTGGCGAACCATAGAAGACCATTGCGGTCCTGTATGCCTCCTCCCACAAGGGGGCTTGACAGGCCGTCCCTGTCGTCATAACGCATCACACGTTCACCATCAATCTGAGCACTAAAAGCTATCTGACAGATGAGCGAGCAAATCAGGGATATCAAGAATCGGTAACGTGTCATTTCGTGGTAAAAGATTCGAAATTTGACCCAAAGATAGTAAATTTTAGGCTATTCATGCCTCTTTGAGCCGATTTTCATAGATGTTGACCTGAATTTTAGGTCCCTTGGATGGCTGAAAAAGTAATTTTGCAGCACAGAACCTTAGAACCTAAAAACAAGCTAAATGAAAACAATGAGAAACTTATGGCTCGCCATGTTGTCGGTGCTGAGCCCGGTTGCAGCCTCAGGAGTTGAACAGACCACTGTGGCGCATTGGGAGTTCACCACCGGTTATGATGAGGCCAAGACAGGATCGACGGCAGTCTACACGCCGAACGAATCAGGGTGGGCGGCATCGGCCAACCAGAAATGGACAACTCTCCAACCTTATTTCCTTCCCAACAGTTGTGCGTTGCCACAGGAGGAGTGTAAGGTGTCACTCCACACAAGTGATGGAAAATGGCAATTGACATCAAGCGGGTCGACCCCGAGTTACCTTCTGCGTCTCAACACGGCCTCGATAACTAATTTCACAGACAAGGCTGACTATGCCGATGGTGACAAACATGACCAGTATTTCGAGATATCAATGCCCACAGTCGCTCTCACGAATGTGAAACTGAATTTCGCTATCGGTGACGGCTCAAGCTCTTCCACTAAATTCGGTGTTGTCTACTCAGTGGACGGCGGTAAGTCATGGTCCGTACTCAATGACTATACCTCGGCCAGCCACTGGAATAAATATGAGGATGCCACCTATAATCTTGATGCTGATAATAAGGAGAATCTGACTGTGCGTCTCCTTATCCAGTCGGCCACCAAGACCAGCAATTACAATCTCAAATATGTAAATATAATTGCCGATGATTTCCAGGGCCCTGAATTGCTGAGCATCAATCCTTCGGATGGAGACACCGGTGTGATCCCGACAGGGAAGGTGACAATGTGGTTCAACGAGAGTGTGAAGACCAATGGTGCGGTTTCAGGCACACTTACCAATAATGTCACCAAAAAGTCAGTGAATATCCCTCCTGTGATCAACAACACGAAGGTGACATTTGCGTTTGAGGAACTTGACCTCTCCACATCATATACTTTCTCACTCGCAGCCAATTCGTTTACCGACCTTGCCGGGAATGTGTGCACGTCGGCTTACTCAACGACTTTCACCACATCCGACAGCCGTCCGGTGCCCCCTCCTGTGCTCGAAAGCAAAAACCGCCTGTGGTACAACCGCCCGGCCGCCTATTGGGAAGAAGCTCTTCCGCTCGGTAACGGACGCTTGGGTGCCATGGTTAGCAGCGGTGTGGCAAAGGATACCATTCAGCTTAACGAGGATACATTCTGGGGACAGTCGCCCAATTCGAACTATAATGCTAACGCCCGCTCTGTGCTTGCACGCGTGCAGCAACTTATTTTCGACAAGGACTATGCCGCGGCTCAGAAGCTTGCCATCCCCAACTGGATGTCGGCTGGCTCGCATGGTGCCCAGTATCAGGCCGCCGGGTGTGTGCTGGTAGGTTTCCCCGGTCACCGCTATAATGATGAGGAGGCCGGAGCCACTACCGATGCCCATGACGCGCAAGCCTATGTGCGCAGTCTCGATTTGGCTAAAGCTGTGGCAAGCACATCGTATATGGTGAACGGTGTGACTTACACACGTGAGGTATTCACTTCGTTTGACGACAATGTCACCATCATACGCCTCGAAGCATCCGAACCCGGTAAGCTCGACTTTAACGTGTGCTACGCCGCACCCATAAAAACGAATATGGAGAAACTCGGGGTGAATGAAATCACGCCCGACGGAATGATCAAGGCATCCCTTATCCCATCCAAGGCCCAGACGGAGAATGTGGATAATAAGCTGCAGTGCTATACTTTCATCAAAGTGATTAACGATGGAGGCAGTCAGAAGAGTTCCTCTCAGAATGTGATTCAGCAGGGTCTTGTGGCCGCAAACCAGTCGGCTCCCACAATTGAGGTCAGCAATGCCACAGCTGCGACCATCATCATCTCTTCGGCCACTAATTTTGTGAGATATGACGACATCAGTGGCGATGCTGAAGCCAAAGCGTTGAGCTATATAACCGATTATCTCGCTAAGAATGATGATTACTCCCAGGCTCTTGACCGCCACGTCGAGAAATATCAGGCCCAGTTCGGACGAGTGAATCTCGACCTTGGTGAGAATCCCGACAAAGAGGTTAAGGATACCGAGAAACGAATCAAGGAGTTCTATACCGACGGTGATGATCCGGGACTTGTGGCTAATTATTTCCAGTTCGGACGCTATCTGCTCATTTGTTCGTCGCAGCCCGGAACACAACCTGCCAATCTGCAAGGAATATGGAATCCGAATGCCCGTCAGTATCCTGCATGGGATTCGAAATACACCGCCAACATCAATGTCGAGATGAACTATTGGGCTGCGGAGGTAGCCAATCTCTCAGAGTGTCACAATCCATTCATTGAAATGGTCAAGGAGGTGGCTGTGACCGGTGCTGAGACAGCACGCCAGATGTATGGGGCACGCGGTTGGGTGCTGCACCATAACACAGATTTATGGCGCACCACAGGGGCTGTAGATAATGGTTCGGTTGGCGTATGGCCCACATGCAACGCCTGGTTCTGCTCGCATCTATGGGAAAAGTATCTTTTCTCCGGTGACAAGTCATATCTTGCCGAAGTGTATCCGGTGCTCAAAGGATGTGCACAGTTCTTCCAGGATTTCCTTGTCAAGGATCCCTCGACAGGCTACATGGTTGTGTGTCCTTCCAACTCTCCGGAAAATCATCCCGGCCTGTTCTCCTACACTAATGATGCCGGCTCGAAAGTCAACTGTGCATTGTTCGGAGGTGTGGCTATGGACAATCAGATGGTCTATGATGTGTTGAAAAACACTGCTGAGGCAGCCCGCATTCTTGGAGAGGATGCCGACTTCGCATCTGAACTTGATGCCCTGAAAGCGAAACTGACACCCTACAAGATAGGTAAATACGGTCAGGTGCAGGAATGGCAAGAGGACTGGGACCGTGAGTCGACTTCGCATCGCCATCTCTCGCATCTTTGGGGTGCATACCCTGGCAACCAGGTGTCGCCTTACGAAAATCCGGTGCTCTACCAAGGTGTACACAAATCACTCGTCGGGCGTGGAGATGCGGCCCGCGGATGGTCAATGGGGTGGAAGGTATGTGAATGGGCCCGCATGCTTGACGGTGACCACGCCTTGTCAATCATTAAAAACCAGCTGCGTCTGGTGTCGCCCAACATCACGATGTCGGATCCTGATGGCGGTACGTATGCCAATATGTTTGATGCGCATGCTCCGTTCCAGATTGACGGAAACTTCGGGTGCTGTGCCGGTATAGCAGAGATGTTGTTGCAGTCACATGCCGGGTTTGTGCATCTTTTACCGGCTCTCCCATCCAAGTGGGCCGACGGTGAGGTGGATGGCCTGCGTGCACGTGGCGGTTTTGAAATCTCGTCGATGACATGGAAGCAGGGACTTGTTGAATCAGTGAAGATAAAGTCGACCATAGGTGGTAATCTCCGCTTACGTTCCAACGTGCCTTTGAAGATGGCTGACGGTACACCGCTTAAAGAGGCCACTGGTGAAAATTCCAATCCTATAACTCAGCCATACAATATGCCGGAGCCTATCGTGGCTAACAAGAACATGATCCCGGAAACTCGTTTGCCTGAATCTTTCCTCTATGACATACCTACAGAGACCGGACAGGAAATTGAGCTTGTGCAGAACACTTCAGACATTGAGGATGTGGTGGCTACCGCCCCTGATGCCGAGTCGGGAAATGATTATTACAATATCCTCGGGCAGAAGGTCGGCAAGAACTACAAAGGGATAGTGATAACAAAGGGTCAGAAGTTTCTGAACAGATAATCAGTATCTACCACTGACACATTCTTCTTCATTAAGGGAACAGGTTATGGCAACATAGCCTGTTTTCTTTTGCCGGTTTGTGTTTTTCTGTCGTCGGTGGAGAATGAACCTGAGGACGCTGAATATTGTTGGAAAATTGTATAGCTAAAAACTCATTTATAACTTAACAAATTAATCAGTTATGAGAAGCATCACGACATTCGACCTCCAGTATGCCCATCGTTTTTACGGATTCAAAGGTGAGGCGCAGTATCTTCATGGCCACACCGGTGTGATGACTATTGAGGTTGAGGACAGCGTAAACGAAGGTGTCAACATGGTATTTCCGTGCAACGAGATAAGAAAGATAGCATGGGATGTGCTTCAGAATTTTGACCATGCCCTGGTGTTGAAGGAAGATGATCCTCTCCTGCCTGCCATCCTGGGTGTGTATGAGCAGCAGGGGATATTGCATGGCCATCCGCAGAACAAGATGAAGGGTGTGGCCTTCAAGACTGAACTTGCAACTGCTCTGCCCGACGCCAGAGTTGTGGTGACAAAGGAAACCATGGCGGTGGAGGGGATGATAAAGATTGTGTATGATCTGCTTAAGGATAAGTTAAATATCGCAAAGATCACGTTCAACAGCGGTGTGAATGCCGCCTCACAGGAATTTGATGTCCGGAAGGATATTGACCGTTGTCCGCTCTGTGGCATTGCCCTTAACGAAAACGGCGTATGCCCGAAATGCGGCTACCGTAAGCCTGACTGATGGGCGTTGAAAACAATGGGATTATCCCACAAAAACTAACGCCTTTTGCCGGACAATATTTGTCGGGGAACAAAAGGCATGTGGGGGACAATATAAACCTCTGACTTTAAGGGAGTATGTGGATGCGTACTCCCTTAATTATATGCATATAAAGTGATTTATGATCCCTGTCATATTGTTTTTTAGTCCGTGTTAAGAGTATTTTGGCTATGCGGGGAGTTCTGGGATAGAAGCAATAAATATGATGACGAACGCGTTGTAAATATATGATTAATAGACTTGTAATTATCATATTTCTTGTAGCCTCACTTACTTGTGTTGCGCAAACACAATCGGATGTTAATGTGAGTGAAGGTGGCTACGGTATGATAAAAACGAATATAACAGTTAATTATGACCATACATGGAATGCCGTTAGTGATGGTTTTGGTGCGAGAGTGTCTTACCAGGCTTATAAAAATGATTGGTTGACATTGTCAGCTAATTTTAAGCATAGTTCTGTAACGGTTGATTTCGAGAAGGATGATTTGAGTGATGGTTATACTCCCGGAAATGTGTCAATAAATGGTACGCATGTGATGGGACAAGTTGGAGTGACGGCTAATGTAAGGACCAAATTGTTTGGAAAACCTTTTTTTGGCATTGCAATGGTCGGCAGTGATTGGGGGAAAAGTGGTTTTGAACGCGTTTCAGCCACTTTGATGGGGATGATTATGCTGCGTGCTACCAGAAATACTCAATTTGGAATCGGACCATTGGTGATGGTTAATTCAAGTTCAAAAATACCTGCTTTCCTTGTGTTTATGTACCGTCATCGGTTTAATGATAAATTACAGTTGAATTTATATGGCGGAATGCTCGGGATAGAATATAACCCAACGAAAAACAATCTAATTACAGCCGGGGCGGATATCGATGTGAAATCATTTTATTTCAAAGCGGAGAATGAGAGGTTGCCGGATATCTGTAGGTTTACTATGACTTCGTTTCGGCCTATGATAAAATACAGACATAGACTTGCAAAAAACTTATATTTTGATGCGCAAGGTGGTGTGTCCTTGAAGATGTCGTGCAGGGTTAATGGGAAAAACGGAACAAAGGAGTATTTTGACTGTAAACAGAGTCCGTCTCTATTTTTTCAAACAGGGGTGTCGTATTCTCTTTGACTCTGATGTCACTTATATCATGTGTGGACTGAAGGTAGTAGAAATATGTTTTTATAATTGAAAATGTAAAGTTTATTTGACATTATGAAAAATATTGTTTACTTTTGCGCTTAACAAGAATACTAATCAGTACTGATGCTTATGAAAAATTACCTTTTCCCACACATATTCCAACCGATAGGCTGGATTATGTTTGTCATATCGCTGATTGCAGGGGTGTTTATTTATTTCGGTATGCCGGTATTTGGGACAGGTATCACTGAAACCATAGTAATTGACTCTGTGATTATAGGCATATCCCTCGGATCATTGTTTATAGTCTGCTCCAAGGAACGGATAGAGGATGAAATGACAAGGTCAATTCGTCTCGCTTCGCTTCTCAACTCAATTTATGCCTATGTGATGCTGCTTGTATGCTGTACCATTTTGATAAATGGTGCAAACTTCCTGCTGTTCGCTGTTTTTAATCTTGCACTTTTCCCGATCCTTTTCGTGTGCAACTTCCGATTGGAAATGCACCGTTATAATAAGATGTGCGAAGATGAAGAATAGGATAAAAGTGGAACGAGCCGAGAAAGATGTGACGCAGCAGCAGCTTGCAGAGGCGGTAGGGGTGAGCCGACAGACTATTGTGGCCATAGAGAAGAATCGTTTTATGCCATCAACGCCCCTGGCCTTGAAAATAAGCAGATATTTCGGCAAGCCTGTAGAATCGATATTTATTCTCGAAGAGACCGATTAAGAAACGAATTATTTTAATACATACAGGTATGAAACAGAAAGTAAAGTTCAGCCTATTCGCACGGATACTGACAGCGGTTGTCCTTGTGTTGTTTGTTGTCGGGATAGTATATATACGCGACAATCCCGGAAAATTAATCTTCTTCTGTGTACTGATCGGCATAATGACTCTATCGGGCATATATTTTTGCCCTGTTTCAATAGAGGCCGACGGCAAGGGCATTACACTCCATCGGCTTATGGGGTTCTCTGCGCGGTTTGCATATCGGGATATGATTTCGGCTGAGACTTGCTACCCATCTGCGGCGGGGATAAGACTTTGTGCAAGCGGTGGCTTCTTCGGATACTGGGGATATTTCAATGACATAATGCTTGGCACTTATGTGGGATGTTATGGTGATAGGAATCACTGTTTCCTCATAAAGTTTGCCAACAAACAGCCGTATGTCATTGGGTGTGAAAATCCCACAGAGATGGTTGAATTCATCAATAAACATATCGAGGAATGCAGTGATCAGGCGTGAATCGGCCTCGATGTGTTTGGCGATGACACACAAAGCAGCGAAGTATCCGGATACTTCGCTGCTTTTTATGTCTGATAAATCCGACGAGGCTCTTGTTGATGCGTCAGAATTTTAATGCTTTCAAATATACGGCAGTGCCTCCGGCCTCAGCCGGTATGAGGATGGCCTGTCGTAAGGCAGCCAGGTCCTTATTGTTGATATATCCAATCAGTGCTCCCGTAAAACCGTCGGCTGCCGAGTCAGATAAGATTAATATGCGGTTCTTATCGGCTGATATCGGTGATGCAAATATTGAAAATATTGTCTGGTCATTCATTAAGCCTTGCACCATCTCGGATACTGGGAGTTGCCCCATTATCCTATACAAAGTGTTGCCATAGACTGCTGTTTCCTTGTTTAGTCCTGTTTCCCCATCCCAAAGAATTAGTTGGCCGTCAGTGATGCCGAGTGAGGCAAAATCGTTGCCGCCGGAAATTAGAGTACCCTGTACGCCCTTCATATTCGGAATGGCTTTGATTGAATCAAAGGCTTCCTCATAAGTCATTGCTTTTACGTTAATGGCTAAGCCCAACGCGAGCATGAAAAGTAGAATAAACTTTTTCATAGGTTTTGTGTGTTTGATGTTCTTATGTTACAACAATTTATAGCTCGCTATTGTTAGTCGAAAACCTCATAAAATAGGCCGCGGCAGTGGATTCGCAGCCATCATCTATATCATAGTATGGCTAATCCGAAAGTTAAAGCGAAAGTAGGTTTTCATAGATAAATTGGTTTATTTGGTCATAGGCTCGTTGTGAAACGAGCCTACGGTTGTATAACAAAGGAAGACACCTCAAAAGGCATCTTCCTTGAATTTTTCCCCACTTTTTGCCCCACACTTTTGCAAGTGTCTGACAATCAGTATGGGTTGTGGAGCTGGAGGGATTTGAACCCTCGTCCAAACGTGGAACTAATGAGCTTTCTACATGCTTAGTTTCTACTTGGTTTTCGAGTGGAGACAGGCAAGAAACCACCAATCTCAACCTTATCCTCTAAGTTTCTCGGCGAGTCGCGAGGCTTTCGTCGCCATATTTCCGATTTAACTGCACCACCTTGTCGATCCGTCTCGGAAAAAGGACAATCGGGTGATGTCTCGTCTCTGCAACTGTTGCGGAGATAAAGCTAATCTACTGTACTTCGATTAAGCAGCGAGAGCGTAGTTGTTTTCGCCATTTGAAATTTTGATGTCCCTGATTAAAGAGCGTAGCCATCATTGCTCTGCATGCTTACTCACCACCTCTACACGCTGTCAAAACCGGTCAGCCCCATGTAAGTTGGGAGTATAGGTGTACAAAGTTAGTGCTTTTGAGTGCCAAAAAGAAGCAGTTGCAGTCTAATTAACCTTCTTTAACTTTACAGATTCTCTCGTTTAAGCCACTGAAAGATATAGCGGAATAGGGGTTCTCTTACCTCGCGACGCGATAGCACGAGGTCGTGAAGGCCTTCGTTGACCCTTACGCATGTCACGTCAGGACCCAGTTCAGCGCCATAGCGTTTGATGTCCTTGACATCAAGCACCGCATCCCCACGATTGAATTCAGGTGTCCATTCCGAGCCTTCTACGCTCTGCGAGGAGTAGAGTAGGAGTATCGGGATGCGTATGTCTGCTTTGCCGTTGCGCAGGCTGTGTTGAGCTTTGGTTATGGCGCGTACCCATCCGGCAGTCACGTCGGGCGACTCTTCCATTTTCCAGGCTGTGTTGTAGTCCCATTCACCGTGGTGGCTTTTCAACAGACTCTCAGAATATGCTGTGGATGCCCCTTGTGAGATCTTCATGTCGGGGAAAAATTTGCCGAGTAGACTCACTGCGCTTATCATGCGCTCCTTCCAGCCGAGGTTCCAGTCGAGGAATGGGCTGTTGAGTATGAGAGCCTTGATTTCGGGCGGGCGGCGCTCATTGAGATAGCATGAAGTGGTCAGTCCTCCTGTCGAGTGCCCCATAAGGATAATCTCTGTGAGGCCCGAGCGCGTCATCTCGACGAGTGCCGAGTCTATGTCGGCGAAATATTCCGAGATGGCCCTGGCTTCAAACGGTCTTTGACCCGGCATAAGTGAACGGCCATATTTCCTGAGGTCTACGGCATAAAAGTCATAGCCATGATCTACGAAACGGTCACCCATTTCGCTTTGGAAGAAGTAGTCGTTGAATCCGTGAACATAGAGTATGCCCCGGTGGATGGTCAGCGTGGTGTCAGGACAAAGTTTGCGGATTATTGTCGAGATCACTTTCCCGGAATAGTCGTCGGGCTGTGTGACTGTGCGCATTTCATATCCGTCGCCAAGTATATCCGGACGCCATCCGCGCTCGGTGGTGGCGGCCATGCTCAGCCATGCTGTCAGAAGCAGCCATAGGCTTAGTGTTGTTTTCCGCATAGGGTAGATGTGTGGTGGTTTGTGATACGGTCGGAGAGTAAATCCCACCGGAGAGTCTGCTTGGTCGCCGGTGGGATTGTGGGGGAGGGTATGCGTCGGACGTGTCCGTCCGTCATTGCATTAATTGGCCGATTCGAGTTCGGGGGCAATGAGTTTGTATCCCTTGCCGTGGATGTTGATGATCTCGATTGATGGATCGTCTTTGAGATGCTTGCGCAGCTTTGTGATGTAGACGTCCATGGAGCGGGCGTTGAAGTAGTTATCGTCAATCCAGATGGTCTTGAGCGCGAAGTTGCGTTCGAGGATTTCATTGACGTGGGCGCAAAGAAGGCTGAGGAGTTCTGACTCCTTGGTAGTGAGTTTGGTCACCTTGTCATCGATAAGCAGCACCTGTTTCTGAGTGTCGAAGGTGAATTTGCCGATTTTATACATGGTGATTTCTTTCCCCTTTTTGCCTTTCACGCGGCGCAGGATGGCTTCGATGCGGAACACGAGTTCCTCCATCGAGAAGGGCTTGGTGATATAGTCGTCAGCTCCGATTTTGAATCCTTCGAGGATATCTTCCTTGAGCGATTTGGCTGTGAGAAAGATGATGGGGACTTCTGAGTTGACGGTACGTATTTCCTGAGCGAGTGCGAAACCGTCCTTTTTGGGCATCATCACATCAAGGACGCAAAGGTCATATTTGCCTTTGAGGAAAGCTTTGTATCCGCTTTCTCCGTCGGCGAAGAGGTCGGCGTTGAAACCTTTGGCCTGCAGGTATTCCCTGAGCAGCATGCCGAGGTTCTCGTCGTCTTCGCAAAGTAGTATGCGCAAACGTTCTTCCATAATTTTCTAATTTTTAGTTATTGGTAATGTTATTATAAATTTTGTTCCTACATTGAGTTCGCTCTCCACGCTGATCTCGCCACCGAGTTCGCCCACCATCTTCTTGACGTAGGCCAGTCCGAGCCCGAATCCTTTCACATCGTGGCGGTTGCCGGTGGAAACGCGATAGAATTTCTCGAAGATTTTTTTCAAATCCTCTTTTTTCATCCCTATGCCGTTGTCGTGGATGGTGATTTCGATACGCTCGTTGCCGTGCGATGTGAGGTCGCGTGTGGTGACGCTGAGCCGAAGGGGGACATCCTCGCGGCGATATTTTACCGCATTGTCGAGCAGGTTAAATATCACGTTGGTGAAGTGCATCTCGTCAACATTGATGGTTGAGTCCGTGGCTCCGAGTATGGCCTCTATGCGGCCTCCGTATTTCTCCACTTTCAGCTTGAAGGTGCTGGTGATATTGGCTATGAGGACGTTGGCGTCAACTGTCTGCAAACGCAGGGTGGCTTTCTGGCGCTCAAACATCGACATCTGGAGCACTTTCTCCACCTGGAAGCGCAGACGTTTTGTCTCATCGTTGATGACCGTGGAGATGTGGCTCAGCATGGCCGGTGATTTCAACACCGCATTGTCATTGAGCATCTGAGCCGCAAGTGATATGGTGGATATAGGGGTTTTGAACTCGTGGGTCATATTGTTGATGAAATCGTTCTTCATTTCCGTCAGTTTCTTCTGCCTGAATGCTAACACGATGGTGCATACGAAGGTGACGAGCAGAATGAAGGTGAAGATAAACGACGGAATCATGAAGCGTATGGAATCAAAGATGTAGTCGCTCTTGGTCGGGAAATAGACCTTGAGGTAGTACATCTTGTTTTTTGGATCGTTGGGGAAAAGCGTCTGCACAAACATGCTGTTCTCATCCTTGAAAGTAGGGTGGTAGTCGGATGAACGGTATACGACGCCTCCCACACGGTTCACCACCGCGAATTCAAATGGCAGTGAGAGTCCGTTGTTATCGAGCTCCGACCGCAGATAGCCTGCCACTTCCGCTGAATCGGCGCGTTCGCTGATGGGGCGGTTGCTTGATTGGTTGATGATATTAAGAATCACTTCGTCAAGCAAGCCCTTCTGATACAGATATTTGCCCCTCATGATGTCGCGCATCGAGGAGTTGGTGGTCTTGCGGTCAATGTTGCCTTTTAGGGTAAGGTCGTAATTTATGCCTTCCGAGGTGGTGAAGTTGTAGTTTATGCCAACCGAACCGTCGGAATTGGTGCGCGGATAGAACTGGGTCTCCATCTGCGCTATGTCCTGCTCAAGAAAATGTTTGGTCTCGTCCTGCTCAAGGCGTGTGGTCACCGCGTAGAGCGAGCGCTTCACACCTTCGGCAAACTGATCGTCGCGCATCTTCTTCATGTTGTTCATGTACATTATCTGCACATACAGAAGTCCGACAAACGTCAGTGCCATGATGATAGTTAGAAACCAAATAGTAGACTTTTTCATACTTATATATAGGTGTCGTTCCGTGCCTGCGCACGAGCCGACGGAGTCAGTGCGTTGTTCTTACTATCTTAACAATTACAATGTATAATTGTTGTGAAATATTTTAAATAAGTTACAACTGATTTAACATTTTGCGTCAAAATTAACATAAAAACGTGAAATTAGCAATATTTTATGTGGCCAAAAATACAAAACCATGCATTTTATGTTGTCTCTACCTCATTGATTGTCATAAAGAAGCGTGAATCGGGGATGAAAAATTTAACTTAACCGTGGGCGCGAACAATTAGCCGACCCCTCGCGTTGTCAAAGAGATGGCGGTTCCAATGAAGTTTGTGAGCCATGCAGCCACCTTATTTATATATTATTAATCAAGTCTACTAAAAAATACAACAAAAAACTATGAAGACAATCATCAATCAGCAAATCCCCTCATTTTCAGTCGATGCCTTTGTCGACGGAGAGTTCAAGACAGTGACCGATAAGGATGTCACCGGCAAATGGGCTATCTTTTTCTTCTATCCTGCCGATTTCACATTTGTCTGTCCTACCGAACTCGTCGACATGGCTGACAACTATGATAAATTCAAGGCTCTCGGCGCCGAAGTCTATGCGGTGTCTACCGATAGCCAGTTCACCCATAAGGCATGGCACGATGCGAGCGACTCGATCAAGAAAGTGCGCTTCCCGATGCTCGCCGATAAGACCGGTTTCCTCAGCGAGAACTTCGGTGTGCTCAACCCCGACGATTTCATGGCCTATCGTGGCACATTTGTGGTAAATCCCGAAGGCAAAATCAAGATTGCCGAAGTCCAGGATAACGGTATCGGCCGTAATGCCGAGGAACTTCTCCGTAAGCTCGAAGCCGCCCAGTTTGTTGCCGAGCATGGCGATCAGGTATGCCCTGCCCGTTGGCGTCCCGGTGATCAGACCCTCTCGCCTGGTATCGAGCTTGTAGGTAAGATTTAGTCTTAATTATTCTATGGCTGAGGCCCGACTATGGCCACGCTATAGACGTCCGCAATAAAAAATGGATGTGCCGATTTTACGCAGCACATCCATTTTTTTATTTTTATGTGGTGTCATTACCCTTTTTTCTTGTAGGGATAAGAAGCATGGGGCGGGAAGAGGCGGTTCAACAGATCAGGACGATGCAGCCGTTGGAGCGAACGTGTTATGTCGGGACGATAGGCACGGTCATACCAGAAGAAGTATTTGCGTTGTGCCTGCTTCTCGTCAGGGGTAGTGGCAGTGAACACTTTCTCTCCGGTGTATGGATGATAGCCGGTATAATATATCTCGGTGGCTACAGTCATTGGGGTGGGGGTAAAGTCCTGCACCTGTTCCAGATGTAGATTAAGATCCTTTGTTTCAGCGGCAAGCTCTGCCATGTCCACTTCATGGCAGCCAGGATGCGATGAAATGAAGTAGGGTATTAACTGCTGTTTCAGTCCATGGCGCGAGTTGACTCTGTCGAAAAATCTGTTGAACTCGTGGTATAGCTGGAAGGATGGTTTGCGCATTATGTTGAGCACAGTGTCACAGGTGTGTTCAGGCGCTACTTTTAGTCGGCCTGACACATGGTTGACAATCAGCTCTTCGTTATATTGCCGATTAGCTTTGTCGATGGCCTCGTTGCCTGAACGGTGCATCGACAGGTCATAACGAACACCGCTCCCGATAAATGATTTTTTCACGCCTGGTGTCGCGTCGACAGCCTTGTAGAGGTCGAGCAGCGGCCGGTGGTCATTGTTGAGATTCGGGCAAGGGCGTGGATGCAGACATGACGGCTTAAGGCACTTCTCGCATAGTGATAGGTTTTTACCTCCCATCCTGTACATATTGGCGCTCGGGCCTCCGATATCGCTGATATAACCTTTGAAGTCGGCCATCTGTGTCACTTGTTTTACTTCGCGCAACACCGACTCCTTGCTGCGTGAGGCTATGAATTTTCCTTGATGGGCCGAGATGGTGCAGAATGCACACCCACCGAAACATCCGCGGTGGATGTTGACCGAGTGGCGTATCATCTCATAGGCCGGTATGCGTTTACCGTTGTAGCGTGGATGCGGCAAGCGTGTGTAGGGAAGGTCAAACGAAGCATCTATCTCCTCAGTGGTCATTGGTGGATACATCGGGTTGACCTTTACCCATATTGAACCGTGGCGTTGCCATAGGGTTTTGCCATGCATGGCGTTTGACTGCTGCTCGATATGCTTGAAGTTTTCCGCTTGTGCACGCTTGTCGCGTTGGCATTTCTCAAGTGAGTGGAGCACAATGTCATTCTCTCCTACCAGGATTCCCTCTCCTTCACGAGGTAGATCAGTCGGCATATTTTCCGTGGAGACCCTGACCACGGTCTGCGGCAGGTCAGTGAGTTCGGCTATTGATTCCCCGGAGGCAAGCCGATGAGCTATCTCGGGTATGATTTTCTCGCCCATGCCGTAGCTTATGATGTCGGCTTCGCAGTCCACCAGCAGTGATGGGCGTAGGCGGTCCTGCCAATAATCATAATGCGCAAGACGTCGCATCGATGCCTCGATGCCTCCTGCTATTATCGGAGTGTCAGGGAACAGGTCGCGTAGGATTTTTGAATAAACCACCGTTGGATAATCCGGACGCGCTCCATGGCGTCCGTTGGGTGTGTAGGCATCATCGCTTCGGCGACGGCGGGCGGCAGTGTAATGGTTGACCATTGAGTCCATGGCTCCCGCCGACACACCGAAAAACAGGCGTGGTGCACCGAATTTTTTGAAATCACGCAGGTCATCTTGCCAGTTGGGTTGCGGTACTATGGCCACGTTGTAGCCGGCAGCCTGGAGTACACGCCCAAGCACAGCTGCCCCGAACGAGGGGTGGTCAACATAAGCATCACCTGTGAAGAGCACCACATCTACGTGGTCCCATCCTAACGCTTTCATTTCTTTCACGCTCGTCGGAAGCCAACGTTCAGGCGGCAGTTTGGCTACAGGGCCTGTCTGCGCCTTTTGTGAAGCGGAAAAGTTGGGCTTCTCCTGCGCCTCAGGCTGCTTATATGGTACTTCCGATGGTCGTGATGGCTTGGAAGAAGCTGGATTGCGGAATTTTTTTTGCTTATGTTGCTGATTCATGTGGGGGTCTGGTTAGCGTGACGGATTGATGCGGATGGCACGGACTTATGATTATGCTTTTTCTGTGTGGCTGAGACGTTCCTCCATGGCGAGGATTTCGTCACGCAGACGTGCGGCCTCGATGAAGTCCATTCGCTTGGCAGCCTCCACCATATCCATGCGGCGGGAGGTGATGAGTTTTTGCAGCGCTTCGGCCGACATATAGGGGATGACAGGATCGGCGGCAAGGTTGACTTTGGTGGTATACTCTTCCGCATAAGGTATCTTCTGGGCCTTTTTCCCCTTTTGTGCCGGAGATGTGCGTTTTGATTTTTGTTCAACCGGAGCAAGATCTTCTGTGTCAAGGCCTATGATGGTGTTGCGCGCTTTTATGATGGCCTGCGGTGTTATACCGTGCTCCTCGTTATAGGCGAGCTGGGTGGCACGTCGGCGAGCGGTCTCGTCAATGGTTTGCTGCATTGAGTCGGTTATTTTGTCGGCATACATTATCACCGTGCCGTTGAGGTTTCGTGCAGCGCGTCCTACGGTCTGTGTCAGCGAGCGGTGGCTGCGCAGGAATCCCTCCTTATCGGCATCGAGGATTGCTACGAGCGACACCTCAGGCAGGTCGAGGCCCTCACGTAGAAGATTCACTCCCACCAGCACGTCGAAGTCGCCGGCACGCAGACCGTCGAGAATGCGTATACGGTCCAGGGTGTCTACATCGCTGTGTATGTAAGCCGTCTTGATGCGCAGGCGGGTGAGATAGTCGTTTAGTTCCTCTGCCATACGTTTGGTCAGGGTTGTCACGAGCACACGTTCATCACGTTCTATTCGCTCATTTATCTCATGCAGAAGGTCGTCGATTTGGTTGAGTGACGGTCGTACTTCTATCACCGGGTCGAGCAGTCCGGTGGGTCGGATTATCTGTTCTACCACCACACCCTCACACTTCTCCAGTTCGTAGTCGGCAGGGGTTGCACTCACGTAAAGTACCTGTGGCGTCAGTCGCTCGAATTCCTCAAATTTCAATGGGCGGTTGTCAAGGGCTGCCGGAAGACGGAATCCATATTCCACAAGATTCATTTTGCGGGAGAGGTCACCTCCATACATTGCCCGGCATTGTGGCAACGTCACATGGCTCTCATCTATTATGGTGAGGAAATCTTTAGGGAAATAGTCAAGGAGGCAGAATGGGCGCATGCCTGGCTCGCGTCCGTCGAAATAACGGCTGTAGTTTTCGATTCCTGAGCAGTGGCCTACTTCACGGAGCATCTCCACATCGTAGTTCACACGTTCAAGCAGACGCTTGGCCTCCATCTCTTTCCCCTCACGGAAGAAGAAGTTGTATTGTTCGCCCAGATCAAGTTCTATTTGTCCGATAGCCGAGCCCATTCGCTCTGCCGAGGTGACGAAGAGATTGGCCGGGTAGATTTGGAAGACGTCGTGAGAGCCGAGCGAAGTGTTGTCGGAAGGGTGGAGAGTTTTTATCGACTCAATTTCGTCGCCCCAGAATGTCACTCTCACAATTATTTCTTCGTAGGCGAGGCGGATATCCACGGTGTCGCCTTTGACGCGGAATGTGCCTCGTGACAACTCCACCTCGTTGCGTGAATATAATGCTCCTACGAGCGAACGCAGGAATTTGTTGCGTGTTATCTTTTGGCCGACTTCCACCTTGATCACATTGCTGTCGAAGTCCTCAGGGTTGCCCATGCCGTAGAGGCATGACACCGACGACACCACAATCACATCTTTTCGGCCTGAAAGGAGCGCGGATACTGTGGCGAGACGAAGTTTCTCGATCTCGTCGTTGATCATGAGATCCTTCTCAATATATTTGTCTACGGTCGGTATGTAGGCCTCTGGCTGGTAGTAGTCATAATATGATACGAAATACTGCACAGAGTTCTGAGGGAAAAAGCTCTTAAATTCGCTGTAGAGCTGGGCGGCGAGGGTCTTGTTGTGGCTGAGGATCAAGGTGGGCTTTTCCACTTGTGCTATGACATTGGCCATGGTGAAGGTCTTGCCGGAACCTGTCACGCCAAGCAGTGTCTGGGCTTTTTCGCCCTCCTTGATGCCACGCACCAGCTGCTCGATGGCTTGAGGCTGGTCGCCGGTGGGTTTGTATTGCGAATCGAGATGGAATTTCATAACTCACAAAGTTACGAATATCTACCCGCATATCCAACAAGGGCTTGGCGGAATTAGCAATTTTTAAAACGTGGAGTGGCCCGAAGTATTTATCATGAGCGATGCCGGTTATCCAGTGTCGTGAGACGCAAAAACAACACGCCATCTCCGGCTCCGGAGATGGCGTGACAATTTGAGTGATGATATGAGTTATTTCACGAGTACTTTAGTGGCTGTATTGCCTTGGCGACGGATGTAGAGGCCATTGGCAGGATTGTCAACTCTCACGCCTTGAAGATTGAAATATTCCACCGGCGCGTTTTCATCGATAGAGATGTTCTCGATACCAGAGGTTTCCGGCTCATTATAGTAGAAATTGATGTAATAATAGGGTGATGATGTGCTGTCATCAAGAGTTCCTGCTAAGCAGATGGATCCATAGTACTCATAGACATTATTTGGATCGGTCATGTCGTAACGCCAAACGTATGAATATCCATGGTCACATACGTAAGGATACCATATTGTGGTATAGTCATCAGCACCTCCGCCTATAGTATATGCATAACATACCATGTAGTCACCGTTAGGATCCAAAAGATATGGGTAATAATCCGATGTGTCAAGTTTCCCTGTAAATGTGATGTCGGAAGAAGAGTCTACATTTGGTGTGGTGTATGTGAATGATACAGGGTTGCCTGAATTAAAAAATTCAGAAAGAGTTAACGAACCGTCAGCGTTTTTGATCAGTTCGGACTCAAATGGCTGTGCGAGCTCATTATAGTTATAATCCTGGACATAGCAGGTAACTTTTTCTGCTTTGGCAAGCATGAAAGTAGAAAGGAGAACGCCACTCAGTAGAGTAAAAATTTTCTTCATAAGTAATTAGTGTAAAAAAAGTGATAATATGATATTAATATGGTTTGCTTTGTTGCAAATTTATGTAAAATATGCGGTTTTAGTTATAATTTAATGTTAATAAAGGTTAATAAGGCGTCTTTTTTGTAATTGAGCCATGTCGTTGGGCTATAGGTGGTTAAATAAAAAATAGCTCCGAAATGCCGGATTTAATCGACAATCGGAGCTATTTTTATGATGAATGGAGTGATGGCGTGGATTAGCCGTACTGTATTGTTCCGTCGGGGTTACGGTACTGGTCGAAGCTCTTCTCATACTGGTCCATGGCTCGGAGGCTCATACCCATGCTTGAGAAGCCACCGTCGTGATAGAGATTCTGCATAGTCACCTTGCGGGTGAGGTCGCTGAACATCACGATACAGTAGTCGGCACATTCGGCTGCGTCGGCGTTGCCTAACGGTGACATGCGGTTGGCAAAGTCCATGAGCGACTCCATACCTTTTACGCCGCTGCCGGCAGTTGTAGCTGTGGGCGACTGAGAGATAGTGTTGATGCGCACATTCTTCTCGCGGCCATAGATGTAGCCGAAGCTGCGGGCAATGGATTCGAGGAGCGCCTTTGCGTCAGCCATGTCGTTGTAACCGAACATGGTGCGCTGAGCTGCCATGTAGGTAAGAGCGATGATGCTTCCGTGGTCGGCGATGGCATCAAGCTTCTTGGCAGCCTGGATCATTTTATGGAATGATACGGCTGAGATGTCAAGTGTCTTGTTGAGGAGATCATAGTCGAGATCGTCATAGAGACGTTTTTTGCGTACGTTGGGCGACATGCCGATAGAGTGAAGCACGAAGTCGATTTTGCCGCCGAGGATTTCCATTGATTTCTGGAACACCATCTCGAGGTCATCTACGTTTGTGGCATCAGCGGGAATCACTTCAGCGTTAAGTTTCTTTCCAAGGTCGCTGACTTCGCCCATACGGACAGCTACGGGGGTGTTGGAGAGGGTGATTGTTGCTCCCTCCTCCACTGCGCGTTCTGCTACTTTCCATGCGATACTCTTGTCATTGAGTGCGCCGAAAATAACACCGCGTTTTCCTTTAAGCAGATTGTAACTCATCTGTTAGCTTTATTTTATAAAAATGTGAAAAAATTTATTTCATGTCATTGAACTGACCACTGACTGACCGACTTCATTATTCTTTCAAGATTGAAATTTTTTCTTGAACTAATTTTCTCAATTCCATGATGTGGGCTTAGCGGACTAAACGGTTGGACAGATGAAAAATAGCCAGAATGAGGATGCAAAGATTAAAATGAAGTTTCAATCAGTTTGATATTTAACACATGGTAAAAAGTTTCAATCAGTTCATAGCAAATTCGGCTGCAAAGTTACAAAATTCCCTCGAATTATCCGTGGCTGATACAGATTTATTGCATAGATGCCATAGGGTGGCACGAGAACAGGAGTCTGAAATGGAGATGTTTTTAAACATTATGTATGCGCAGGTCGTTGAATTTGGTATAGATTGTCAGGTTTTAAATTCATCGTGTTATGACTGATAAAACTCACGTTTCCTCAACATCCACCTCTCATAAGGTCACAGCGATGGCTCTCCTGGTGACCATCGGCATTGTATTCGGCGATATAGGTACGTCGCCGCTTTATGTCATGAAGGCTATAATGGGTGTGAACGATGTGGTTGATGCCGGATATGTGATTGGTGCAGTGTCGTGCATCATCTGGACCCTTACGCTTCAAACCACCATAAAATATGTGGTTATCGCTCTAAGGGCCGATAACAAAGGGGAGGGAGGCATCCTTGCTCTCTATTCTCTTATAAAGGATATGCGTCACCGATGGCTTTACGTGTTGGCCGCTATAGGGGCGAGCGCGCTGATTGCCGATGGCGTTATCACTCCGGCCATGACCGTGACATCGGCCATTGAGGGAATCCGCGACATTGACCCCGGTGCGCCAGTGGTGCCGATAGTGTTATTGATTATAACACTCATATTTGTTGTTCAGCAGTTCGGAACCAAGGCCATCGGACGGCTTTTCGGTCCGTTTATGCTTCTGTGGTTTCTCATGCTCGGAGTTCTCGGGACCATCCATCTCGGTGATAACTGGGGCATTCTCAAGGCGTTTAATCCCTGGTGGGCTGTTAGGCTGTTGATTGACTATCCTGGATGGTTCCTGATTCTGGGCGCCGTATTCCTGTGTACCACCGGAGCAGAGGCCCTTTATTCAGACCTTGGCCATTGCGGGCGCCGAAACATAACTTACAGCTGGGGATTCGTTAAACTCATGCTGATTCTTAACTACCTCGGACAGGGAGCATGGATTATAGCCAATGGCTGTTCACTTGAGGCTGGTGTCAATCCGTTCTATAGCGTAATGCCACGGTGGTTTCTCCCGATAGGTATAGTGATGTCCACCGGAGCGGCCATCATCGCGAGTCAGGCTCTTCTCAGTGGCTCGTTCACGATATTCAGCGAGGCCATGGGACTTGACTTCTGGCCTCGTCAGAGGATCAAATATCCGTCTACACTTAAGGGGCAGCTATATGTTCCGGCAGTCAACTGGTTTCTGTTTGTCGGCTGTCTGGTGACAGTCTTGTTGTTCCGCTCCTCAAGCCACATGGAGGCTGCCTATGGGCTTGCCATCACCGTCACCATGCTCATGACCACAGTCCTGCTCGCTTTCTATCTTCACCGTCATGGTGTCGCGTCATGGATAGTGGGAGTGTTTGCCACTGTGTTTATCCTTATCGAGGGGGCTTTTTTCGTGGCCAATATGGCAAAATTCGTCCACGGTGGTTGGTTTACCGTCCTTATTGCGGGGTTGGTGTGCGGAGTGATGTTGGTGTGGCGCAGGAGTCGCATGATACGTAACCGTTATATTGAGTATGTTGGCATAAAGGATTATCTTACTGTCATCAGTGACATAAAAGCCGACAGGGAGATCCCGAAGTATGCTTCGAATGTGGTTTATGTGAGCAAATCCGACCGTAGTGACGAGGTGGAGATGAAACTTATGTACTCTATCATCCACAAGCAGCCTAAGAGGGCCGATCATTACTGGATATTGCACGTGGATTACACTGATGCCCCTGACACTCTCGAATATGAATGCCGGGTGTTGATACCCGACACTTTATATAGCGTGAACCTACGTATCGGTTTTCGTATCCAGCCGCAGGTTTCAGCTTATTTCCGCCAGGTTGTGGAGGATATGGTAGCTGAAGGGAAAGTTGATTTGATAAGTTCTTATCCCTCGTTGAGAAGTCATAAGATCGCAGGAGATTTTAAGTTTGTGATTATCCATAGGCTTTTCTCTCCATCAAGTCAATGTAAACCGCTTGAGGCTATGATGATGAATCTGTATGGTGTGATAAGGCGAATGGGCATCAGTGACGAGAGTGCTCTTGGTCTTGACACCAGCAGTCTGACGGTTGAAAATGTACCGCTTATTATCAATAATCAGTCAGGAAGGAGAATAAAAAAGATGTGATTGCGCAGTTTTATCGCACAATCATATCCGGATTATTACAATATTTTCTCAGAAATATGTGGCCTGTGAAGGTTGGTTTTGAAACAATTCGGCGCTGTTACATATAGAGTAGCAGCGCCGATAGATGATTCTTATTCCGATTTATTATTCAGCCAGACGGTATATCTCCTCTGTCTCTTTGCGTGATAGACGGTAGTAACCGCCGACAAACTCCCCTTTGTTCTCATGGAGCTTATCCACGAGCAGCCTATAGTCGGGGGTATTGATGCCGAGTTCCCGCAGTGTCAGCGGCAATCCGAGTGAGCTGAAGAATTTCTTCAGAGCTGCAATCCCTTCAAGCGCGGCTTCGCGGTCATCGGTGTTGGAGATGCCGAACACCCTTCGGGCCAGCTGCGCTACTTTTGCCGGGCGGTGTTCAGCCATGAAAGTCATCCACGCCGGGGTGATTACCGCAAGCCCTGCACCGTGGGTGACATCGTAGACGGCAGAGAGCTCGTGTTCCATGAAGTGTGACGCCCAGTCCTCGCTTCTACCTGTCCCGCAGATTCCGTTGTGGGCCAGAGTGCCGCTCCAGAGTATGTTGGCTCTTGCTTCATAATTCTCCGGTTCGGCCATCACTTTCGGAGCTTCAGTCATGATGGCCATCAGGAGTCCTTCGGCCAGTCGGTCAGTCACTTCCACATCGGGAGTGGGTGAGAAATATCGCTCAAGGATATGCACCATCATATCGGTGATGCCACAAGCCGTCTGATAAGGCGGAAGAGTGAACGTCAGCTCCGGATTCAGACATGCGAATTTGGGGCGGAGAGCTGTGTCGGTGCGTAGCGACAGCTTGTGCAGTCCTTCCAGACGTGTTATCACAGAGTTGCCGCTTCCTTCGCTACCGGCTGCAGGGATTGTGAGCACAACCCCGAGGGGTAGGGCTTTGTCCACAACTTTCTTACCGCAATAAAAGTCCCAGAAGTCTCCTTCGTAGAGAGCACCGCAGGCTATTGCCTTGGCTGTGTCGATGGCTGAACCGCCGCCAACGGCAAGTAGTCCGTCAATTTCCTCACGACGCACAATTTCGATACCCTCATATACCTTTGGATCGGTAGGGTTAGGCTGCACGCCACCGAGCTCGAAGGTGACTATCCCGGCGCTATGAAGTATCTCTTTGACATGGTCGAGGAGTCCGCTGCGTATCACTGATCCCATGCCGTAGACTATGAGCACACGTCGTGCACCTGTGGCAAGCATCAACTCTCCGGCCTGCTTTTCAGCATCGTGTCCGAACACGTAACGGGTAGGTGTGCAGAATGAAAAATCGTTCATTGAATTCCTTCTTTGTTATTAATTGTCAAAAAAGGCCATAAGGAGCCTGCCCGGAAGCCGCGTGCCTTATGGCCTGATATCGGTATCTAATTTGATTCGGTCAATTATTCACCTTGGAGGAGTTCGAGCATCTTGATGGCCGACACCGGGATGCGGGTGCCGGGGCCGAAGATAGCTGCCACGCCTGCCTTGTAGAGGAAGTCGTAGTCTTGAGCCGGAATCACACCGCCGGCGGTGACCATGATGTCGTCGCGACCGAGTTTCTTGAGCTCTTCGATTACCTGGGGAACGAGGGTCTTGTGACCTGCTGCCAAAGAAGACACACCGAGGATGTGGACGTCATTTTCCACAGCCTGGCGAGCTGCTTCGGCCGGAGTCTGGAAGAGGGGACCCATGTCGACGTCAAATCCGCAGTCAGCGTAGCCTGTGGCTACAACCTTAGCGCCGCGGTCATGGCCGTCCTGGCCCATCTTGGCAATCATGATTCGAGGTTGACGGCCTTCGTGCTTGGCAAATTCCTCACACATCTGCTGTGCCTTGACAAAGTCAGGGTCTTTCTTGGTTTCTGATGAATACACGCCTGAAATAGTTCTGATTACTGCTTTGTAACGGCCAACCACTTCTTCGCAAGCGTCGGAGATTTCGCCGAGTGTGGCACGGAGACCGGCCGCTTTGACTGCGAGATCGAGGAGGTTGCCTTCTTTTGTGCGCACACATTCGGTGATTGCTTCGAGAGCCTTCTTGACTGCTGCCTCGTCGCGGTGTTCCTTGAGGTCAACCAGACGAGCCACCTGGTCCTTGCGCACTTCGGTGTTGTCGATTTCGAGAATATCGATGGGGTCTTCGTGATCAAGACGGTACTTGTTGATACCTACTATGGTCTGACGGCCGGAGTCGATGCGGGCCTGAGTGCGGGCCGAAGCCTCTTCGATACGCATCTTGGGCAGACCTGACTCGATGGCTTTTGCCATGCCGCCGAGTTTCTCGATTTCCTGGATATGTTCCCAGGCACGATGAGCGATTTCATTGGTGAGGGCCTCAACGTAGTATGAACCGCCCCAGGGGTCAACCTGCTTGGTCACCATTGTTTCCTCCTGGATGTAAATCTGAGTATTGCGGGCAATACGTGCGGAGAAGTCGGTGGGAAGGGCGATGGCCTCGTCGAGTGCGTTGGTGTGGAGTGACTGGGTATGGCCCAGAGCTGCACCCATCGCCTCGATACATGTACGGCCTACGTTGTTGAAGGGGTCCTGTTCGGTAAGTGACCAGCCTGATGTCTGTGAGTGTGTACGCAGAGCGAGTGATTTGGGGTTCTTGGGGTTGAACTGCTTCACAATCTTGGCCCAAAGCAGACGTGCTGCGCGCATCTTGGCCACTTCCATGAAGTAGTTCATACCGATGGCCCAGAAGAATGACAGGCGTGGAGCGAAAGCGTCGATGTCGATACCGGCGTTGATACCGGCGCGGAGATACTCGAGACCGTCGGCCAGTGTATAGGCAAGCTCAATGTCACATGTCGCACCGGCTTCCTGCATGTGGTAACCGGAGATGGAGATGGAGTTGAACTTAGGCATATTCTGCGAGGTATATTCGAAGATGTCGGCGATGATGCGCATTGAGAATTCCGGGGGATAGATATAGGTGTTGCGCACCATGAATTCCTTGAGGATGTCATTCTGGATGGTACCTGCCATCTCTTCGAGTTTGGCACCCTGTTCGAGACCTGCATTGATGTAGAATGCGAGCACGGGAAGCACAGCTCCGTTCATGGTCATTGAGACGGACATCTTGTTCAAGGGAATACCTTCGAAGAGTACTTTCATATCCTCGAGCGAGCAGATTGACACACCAGCTTTACCGACGTCGCCTACCACTCGTTCGTGGTCAGCGTCGTAGCCACGGTGTGTGGCGAGGTCAAATGCAACTGACAGGCCTTTCTGTCCGGATGCAAGGTTGCGGCGGTAGAAGGCGTTTGATTCAGCGGCTGTGGAGAAACCTGCATACTGGCGGATGGTCCAGGGGCGCAGAGGATACATCGCGCTGTACGGGCCACGCAGGAACGGAGGAATACCTGACACATAGTTAAGGTGTTCGAGGCCTTCGAGATCCTGTTTGGTATAGACCGGTTTTACAGGGATAAGTTCGGGGGTAAGCCATTCTTCCCCCTGAGTTTCGGGGACATGGAGGTCGCCGAAAGCGTCTTTTACGATGTCAATATCTTTGAAATTGGGTTTCATTTCTGTATAGGGGTTGAGTGGTTTTTACTTCTTGAGCAGTTTGGCGTTGAAAGCCTTGAGGGTGTCAAGGACGTTGCAGCGCACGTGAACGAAATCGTTGATACCAACGGCCTTGAGGTCGTCCATACATGCAGGGGCACCGGCCACTACGAATTCAGCGCGTCCGTCGAGATACTTGAAGGCGGCGGGAGCATATTCAGCATATTCGTCATCGCTTGAGCAGAGCACCACTATGTCAGCACCCTTGGCGAGAGCTGCGTCCACACCTTCTTCCACGGTCTTGAAGCCGAGGTTGTCGATGATTTCGTAACCGGCGCAGCCGAAGAAGTTGGTTGAGAACTGGGCGCGGGCCAGACGCATGGCAAGGTTGCCGATGGTGAGCATGAACACTTTCGGACGGTTGGTTGCGGCCTCGGTGGCGAGACGCAGGTCTTCAAAGTCGCTTGCGGCACGCTTAGTGGGAAGTCCGGCAGGAGCTTCGCAAGCCTCGCTGTTGCCGTGGCAGTGGCAAGGAAGTGAGCCCTTGAGATCAACAATCTTCTCAGCAGCCATTTCGTTTACGTTGGGGAACTGGTTGGTGCCAAGAAGGATTTCTTTGCGGCGGGCCACGTCGGTGTGACGTTTTTCAGCGCTTTCGCGGATAGCTTTCTGTACCTCGTCGTTGTTGCAGCATGCGAGGAAACCACCTTTCTCCTCAACATCGAGGAATAGTTTCCATGCTTCCTTGGCGATGGCCACAGTGAGGGTCTCCACATAGTAGCTACCACCGGCGGGGTCGATGACTTTGTCGAGATGGCTCTCTTCCTTAAGAAGGAACTGCTGGTTGCGTGCTATACGTTCAGAGAATTCATCAGGTGTCTTGTAAGGCACGTCGAACGGAGTGACTGTGATTGAGTCAACGCCGGCAAGAGCGGCTGACATAGCCTCGGTCTGGCTACGGAGCAGGTTGACGTGTGCGTCGTAGAGAGTCTGGTTGAAGCGCGAAGTGACAGCGTGGGCCATCATCTTGCATGCATCCTCGTTTTCAGGTTTGTACTGAGCCACGATCTGAGCCCAAAGCATGCGGGCGGCGCGGAATTTAGCAAGCTCCATGAAGAAGTTTGACGAAACTCCCATATTGAATTTGATGCGGTCAGCCACCTCAGCGGCAGGACGGCCGGCCTCGGTGAGGAGGGTCATCCACTGGGCACCCCATGACAACGCATAGCCGAGTTCCTGGAAGATGTAAGCACCGGCGTTGCTGAGCATGTCGCTGTTTACTGACAGGACGCGCAGAGCGGGCACATCTTTCACGGTGTCGAGAAGTTCGATGGCCATCGAGGTCATCTTTTCTGCGTCGAAGGGTTGACCCTTGCGGAGTGGTTTACGGAGGGGATTGAAGTCGATAGAGCCACGGAAACTGTCAGCGCAGCCATTAGCCTTGATATAGTCTACCAACACAGCTGCGAGCGGAAGAGCTTTCTTGACGCAGCAAGTGAAATTGATTTCTACCTTAGCGATGTCGATATCCTTAAGGAGAGCTTCAATAGCTTCCTTTGAAGGGTCGGCGACATGAAAACCAAGTGAAGTGACACCCTTTGTGAGAACGTCAAGAGCCTTTGTGTTAGCCTCGGCAGGGGTGTCGGCGATGATTTCCTGACGTGTCAGCCAGTCGTTTTCCACGCGTGTGCCACGCACGTAGGGAAATTCACCCGGGAGCGAGTTGGTGGTTTTGAAGTCTTCGATATCTTCCAGACGGTACATGGGCTGGAGATTGAATCCTTCGTTGGTGCGCCAAACAAGTTTCTTGTCGAAGGGCGCGCCTTTCAAGTCAGCTTCCACTTTGGCTTTCCACTCTGCGGTGGAAATGGGCGGAAACTGGTCAAATAATTTTTCTTTGTTTTCTGCCATGATTATGGTATTAAATATTCTGTCAGGGTTATGGTTAACTATTGGTGCAGTCACCATTCAACCTGCAAAGTTAATATTTAACTTGTGAAAACCAAAGAAAATGTCAAAAAGAAATTCACGCGGCCTCTAAAATGGGCGTAAAGAGCTGTCAACCAACGGTTGGACATGCATTCTCCTAAGCGCTGAAGGTGTGGGTTGACCATATCAGGTGCTGCCTAATTGACGTCGGCCATGGGTGTCGGACAAACTCATAATTCCGCTTAGAAGTCAGCGGGAGAACCATCAATTGTCAATGAATGGGACATCCACCGGCCTGTATGCGTTGGAGGCCGGTGGATGTCATGTGTGGGGAATCGTTATATTCCGAGATAGTGTCTTGTAATCAGAATACGGGGAATGATGACTGCGTGTAAACGTATTTACGGTCAAACTCTTCCGTGGTCATTGTGAGCATCAATATGCCTTGAATCAACGTCACGATATTCCAGACTCCACATGTGGCTAACGACAGGAGTATGGAGAGGAATCCGGCACCAATCTTGCCAAGATAAAAATATTGTATCCCGAGGCTGCCGAGAAGGATGGCGAGAATGCCGGTAGCCGTCTTGTCCTTACCGCTGTATGATATGTAATATGGATTATAAGCTGGAGCCCCGGGGACAGCATCGGGAGATGCATAGGTCTGATAGCTCCCTGTGTGGGTGTAGGGGGGAGGGGTACCTGGCTGTCCATACAGGACACTGTGCAATTCAGGCACGGATCCTGCAGGTAACCACTGGCTCATACCTTCACGCCATACGTAGGTGGTAGGGTTGATTCCTATGCTTCTGAGTTGATCGGTGGTCACCGGTCCTACAGTGACATCGTTTTGGATGATATACCAGTTTGACATGTTGGGTTTATGGGTTAGAGTGAAATGATGGATGATTCGGTTATTTCGTCAAAAGATATCTCTTGAAATCGGCAAAGTCAGCTGACATGGGCACAGAAAGCTTTTCGCCTTTCATGAAGGCGGCGAGTTTTTCGGGGATTTCTACATCGTGGCATATGGCTTTCTCCACCGTGTCCTTGAATTTAGCCGGATGGGCGGTTTCGAGGAACACTCCGGTTTCGCCGGGACGAAGCTGTTCTTTGAGCGCACGGTAGCCGCATGCACCGTGAGGGTCAAGAGTGTAGCCAGTGGTGGCGAAGCATTCGCGCATGGTGTCGGATATGATGGCGTCGGGATAAGTGCATCCGCTTATTAGCGATGTCACTGCTGCATGGTCGCCTCCATACAGATCGATGATGCGGGCAAAATTGCTTGGGTCGCCCACGTCCATGGCATTGGCTATGGTCTGACGGCTCGGTTTGGGGTTGTAGGTGCCTGTGAGCAGGTAATTATAGAATATATCGTTAGCGTTGTTGGCGGCTATGAAGCGCTTTATGGGAAGTCCCATCCGGTGGGCAAAAAGTCCGGCTGTGATGTTGCCGAAATTGCCGCTCGGCACACTGATGACCAGTTCATCGGCAATCCCTTTTTCCTTCATTCTGGCATAGGCGTTGAAGTAGTAGAACGCCTGTGGGAGAAAACGAGCCACATTGATGGAGTTGGCCGATGTGAGTGTGAGATGAGAGGTGAGATCACTGTCCATGAATGCGCTCTTGACGAGGCGTTGGCAGTCGTCAAACACTCCGTCGACCTCAATTGCGGTGATATTTCGTCCGAGGGTGGTGAACTGGCATTCCTGTATGGGGCTTACTTTGCCTTTGGGATATAGGACATAGACGTTTATTCCGTCAACACCGAGAAAACCGTTGGCCACGGCGGAGCCGGTGTCACCACTCGTGGCGACAAGGACATTGACCTCACGGCCGGTGTCGCGTCGTTTGATGAAGTACTGGAGCATTCTCGCCATGAATCGTGCGCCTACATCCTTGAAAGCAAGCGTCGGACCATGGAAGAGTTCCAGGCTATATATGGAGGGTTCGACCTCCACAACCGGACAATCAAACGCCAGAGTGTCGCATACTATCCTGTCAAGGTCGGCCTTGGGAATATCCTCTCCGAAAAAAGCCTCGGCAACACGGCAGGCAATCTCCTGGAAGGACATTTTTTCTATATTGTCAAAAAACTCTTGTGGGAGTTTGGCGATGGTTTCAGGCATGTATAGACCCTTGTCGGGGGCAAGACCTTTGACTACTGCTTCCTCGAGAGTGGCATGGTCGGAATTGCCGTTTGTGCTGTAATATTTCATCATTTCGGGTATGCGGTGATTGCGGATTGGTTAATATTTCATAAACTCGCGGATAAATTCGGCGAGATGCAGAGTGGAGTAGGAGCCTGCCGCGCATGATTCCTCCGAATAGGACGCTACAGCATCAGGCTCGATCCCTTTATGCCAGATGGCAAAGGGGACAGGCTCTGCCACATGGATGCGCTTTTCCACAGGTGTGGCATGGTCAGGCAGGATGGCAATACATACCGGCTCGTCCCATTTTTCCACCTCGGCAAGAATGGGGCGCACGATGCGGTGGTCGAGGTACTCTATGGCACGGACTTTGAGGTCGATATCGCCGTCATGACCGGCTTCGTCAGTGGCTTCCACATGTAGAAACACGAAGTCATCGGTGCGCAGAGCCTCAATGGCGGCTTGTGCTTTCCCTTCGTAGTTAGTGTCGGCCAGACCTGTCACGCCGGGTACTATTATGTTGCGCAGACCGGCGTAATGACCTATGCCTCGGATGAGATCAACGGCCGAGATGACGGCACCTTTATGTATTTGCGGAAACATCTCCTGAAGTGTCTGCATGCGTGGCCGGTAACCGGGACTCCAAGGCCAGATGGAGTTGGCCGGAACTCTTCCTTGGCTTACACGGTCACGGTTGAGCGGATGGATAGAAAGAAGTTGCTGCGATTTCAGGATGAGGGAGTTGAGCAGGTCGGCTGTCTCTTCAGGCGTCATACGTCCATCCTCGGTGTCCTCGGGTGCAAGCCGTGATTCGGGAGCCACGAGGAGTGGACGCCAAGGCTCTCCAGGATGGTCGTGGGGAGGAGTGCAGATTACATGCTTGTTTCCACCTTTTATCACGAGCAGGTGACGATACTGTATGCCGGTGATGAATCGCACACGGTCAGAGCCGAGATGTTCGTCGAGGTATTTTATGAGAGTGGCTCCTTCCTCAGTAGTGAGATGCCCTCCATGGTGGTTGGCTATGTTGCCTTCGGGCGAGAGGGTGATGATGTTGCATCGGATGGCCATATCGTCAGGCTCCATTTCATATCCTATACTGGCGGCTTCGAGCGGTCCGCGCCCCTCATACACATCATTAAGGTCATAGCCGAGTATGGCCGTGTTGGCCACTTCGCTTCCGGGGGCAAAGCCGTCGGGAACGGTCGAGAGAAGGCCGGTGCGGCCTTCGCGCGCTATGCGGTCGATGGCCGGGATATCGGCATATTGGAGCGGGGTCTTTCCCCCGAGGGTGGCCACGGGATGGTCTGACATGCCGTCGCCGAGGATGATAATATGTTTCATCGCGGTAAAGGCATTAGTTATTGACTGTCGACATTATGTTGGCAAACACACCTGCGGCTGTAACCTCGGCTCCGGCTCCGTAGCCTTGTATGAGCATGGGATATTCCCGGTAACGCTCAGTGGTGAGGAGGACTATGTTGTTCGAGCCTTCCAGGCCATAGAACGGATGGCGGCTATCGACGGCCTGCAGTGAGACACTCATCTTTCCGAGTTCCATCTTGGCTACAAAACGCCAGCGTTTACCCTCCTTTTCGAGCTCCTGGCGTCGTGCTTCAAAGTCGGCGTCAAGTTCCGGCAAGCGACGCCAGAATTCCTCTATTGATCCTTCGAGCAGTTCGGCGGGTACGAAAAGGTTTTTCTCAACATCGGCTTGTTCGGCCTTATAGCCTCCTTCGCGTGTGAGAATCACAAGTTTTCTCACGACATCCTGCCCGCTGAGGTCAATGCGTGGGTCAGGCTCGCTGTAACCAAGCTCTTTAGCGAGACGAACGGTCTCGGAGAATGGTGTCTCGGCCGAAATGGCGTTGAATATGAAGTTGAGGGTGCCGCTTAACACAGCTTCGATTTTCAGAATTCTGTCGCCTGAGGAGCGCAGGTCGTTTATGGTGCCAATGATAGGCAGGCCTGCACCTACGTTTGTCTCGAAAAGGAATTTCACCCCACGTCGCAGAGCAGTCTCTTTGAGCTCAATATAGCTGTCATAGGAGTTTGAGGCGGCAACTTTGTTGGCTGCCACCACCGAGATGTTGTGGTCGAGGAATGTGCGATAGAGTTGTGCCACATCTTTGCTTGCGGTGCAGTCGACAAACACACTGTTGAATATGTTCATTCCCACCACTTCATTGCGCAGGCGTGTGGTGTTGCTCGGAGAAGCTTCGTCAAGCAAGGCTTTGTAATTGGCCAGGTCTATTCCTTCGCGGGAGAAGATGGCCTTGCGGCTCGATGCTATTCCGACAACATTGATTTTCAACCTGTGGGTGCGCATCAGCTCCTCCTTCTGGTTTCTTATCTGTTCAAGGAGCATTCCACCCACTGTGCCTATGCCACAGATGAAAAGGTTGAGCTCCTTGTATTCACTGAGGAAGAAGGAGTCATGTATGACGTTGAGTGATTTGCGCAGATGTTGTCCGGGGACTACAAACGAGATGTTGGTCTCGCTCGCTCCCTGGGCGCATGCGATAACCGAGATGCCGCTTCGGCCGAGAGTGCCGAACAGTTTTCCGGCTATGCCGGGTGTATGTTTCATGTTTTCACCTACGATAGCCACTGTGGCAAGGCCGCTTTCGGCATGCATGGGGAACATGGCACCGGTCTCTATCTCCTTGGCAAATTCGTGGTTGAGCACTCTCACTGCTTCGGCTGAATCCTCGTCGCGCACACCGATTGATGTGGAGTTTTCTGAAGATGCCTGGCTCACCATGAACACTGAGATGCCGTTGTCGGCCAGCGCGGTGAAGATGCGTCGGTTCACACCGATGACACCTACCATTGAGAGGCCGGTGACAGTGATGAGGGTGGTGCCACTGATGCTCGATATACCTTTGATGGGCTTGCGGTCATCCTCTATTTTGTCGCGGATTATGGTGCCGGGGTCCTCGGGGTTGAAAGTGTTTTTCACCCAGATGGGTATGTTTTTCACACATACCGGATAGATGGTAGGGGGATAGATGACTTTCGCCCCGAAATTGCACAACTCCATGGCCTCAACGTAGCTGAGGGAGTTGATTGTATATGCGGTTGGGATGACGCGAGGGTCGGCTGTCATGAAGCCGTTGACGTCGGTCCATATTTCAAGAGCTTCGGCATCGGTGGCTGCTGCGATTATTGCCGCGGTATAGTCGCTGCCACCTCGCCCGAGGTTCGTTACATCGCCGGTGGTCTTGTCGGTACTGATGAATCCGGGCACCACATGTATGGCTTCGGATATGGAGTCCTTGCCGAATTCCTGACTTACGAGCTTGTTGGTAAGTTCGCTGTCGAGCACAGATTTTCCATGCTTGCGTTCGGTCTTGATGAATTTGCGTGAATCATGCAGCACAGCGCCTTGAATCAGTGTTGAGACGATGATGCTGCTGAGCCGTTCGCCATAACTCACTATAGTGGCCATGGTCTTAGGACTGAGGTCGCGTATGAGGGAGAGTCCCTGGTATATGGATGACAGTTCGGTGAGAAGGGTGTCGATTTCTGTAAGCAGATGGTCTTTGCCTGATGTTATGACCTCGTTAACGATGTCATGGTGACGGTTCACGATGGTCTCGAACATCTCTTTGTATGTCGGATCGGCTTTGGCCGCTTTGCGGGCGGTGGTGAGAAGCATGTCTGTGATGCCTCCAAGTGCACTGACTACCACCACTGTGGGGCGTGATTGCCCCTCTACTATGCGTTTGAGATTTAAAATCCCGGTCGCGGAACCTACGGACGTTCCGCCAAATTTTAATACTTTCATTTGGTTGAGTGACATTAATTGAAGTGCCTGGGGCCCTTCATCGTTTTTGGGTAACTATACAAACAGTTTTTAATTTTAAGCCACAAAAGTACGTAAATTTATCGGCCAAACAAATGAAAAAGTAAAAAAATATGACAAATCGGACGCCACATTAAGGGAACGTAGGGAAAAACTATCTACAGGTTGGCGAGATGGGTGACGGCCGCGTCGTATGATGTGATGATATGGTGGGTACAGGTTGTTGTGCATGTGGCATACCTAATAGGACGCAGTTTTTTGGAAGTGCGGAAAAATTCGTATCTTTGCAACCTGATACCATAAAATAATGATATTGTAAGATGGCAGATAATTCGCTTTTGACACGTCTTGACGGCATAGAGGCACGTTTTGAGGAGGTGGGTACACTCATCACCGACCCGGCTGTCATACAGGATATGAAACGCTATGTGCGTCTAACCAAGGAGTATAAGGACCTTGAAAAGCTGACGTCAGTGACACGTCATTACCGCGATATGCTCGGCAATGTCGAGGAGGCTCATGAAATGCTTGCCTCTGAGTCGGATCCGGAGCTCCGCCAGATGGCCAAGGAGCAGCTGGATGCCGCGACAGCGGCTCTGCCTGCGCTTGAGGAGGAAATTAAGCTGCTTCTCATCCCGGCAGATCCTGAGGACGGTAAGAATGCCATTCTTGAAATACGCGGCGGCACCGGTGGTGACGAAGCTGCCATATTTGCCGGAGACCTCTGCAAAATGTACACCAAGTATTGCGAGTCAAAGGGTTGGAGTGTGGCAGTGACCAGCTTCAGCGAAGGAGCTGCAGGAGGATTCAAGGAAATAGTCATGGCTGTTACCGGCGATAATGTGTACGGTACGCTCAAATATGAAAGTGGTGTGCATCGAGTGCAGCGTGTGCCGGCCACCGAGACACAAGGTCGTGTCCATACCTCAGCGGCCACTGTGGCCGTACTCCCAGAGGCCGAGGCCTTCGATGTGGAGATAAATGAAGGTGAAATCAAATGGGATACTTTCCGTTCGGGTGGTGCCGGAGGCCAGAATGTGAATAAGGTGGAGTCGGGCGTGCGTCTGCGCTACATGTGGCGAAATCCTAACACCGGGGAGACTGAGGAAATACTCATAGAGTGTACAGAGACCCGTGACCAGCCCAAGAACAAGGAAAGAGCTCTCAGCCGACTGCGCACATTCATCTATGATAAGGAACATCAGAAGTATATTGACGATATAGCCTCGCGACGTAAGACAATGGTGTCGACCGGCGACCGTTCGGCCAAAATACGTACCTATAATTATCCGCAGGGACGCATCACAGACCATCGCATCAATTACACCATATATAACCTGCAGTCATTCATGGACGGCGACATTCAGGATGTGATTGACCAACTGACCATAGCGGAGAACGCCGAGAAGCTGAAAGCATCCGAACTTTGACGCAATACCCGATAGCACCTTTATCCACAAGGCAGAACCAGAATGAATATCATCCCTCCTCCTTTCAATAGCTCCTCATGTGACGCGGACGTGAGTCACACGGCCGAAAGACGTGGACTCTCTACCAGGCAGTTGATAATTCTCGTCGTCTACACCACTCTGCTGGTCGGTGCAGGAGTAGGCGCGATATGGTATATGCTGAGAGGGCAGGAGGATGCCTCGACGGTGGCTGACGATAAAACGACCCAAGAGAGGGTGGAGGACGCTTCTGGCAGGTTGGAGTCAGCCAAGGCTTGGAATCCTAAACGATTTCCCGCTAAAGCTACGGCTGATGCAGAGGGAGTCGCCGGAGGAGAGCATTTTATAGCCGGAGATGAATTCGGTTTTATCATGAACCGCTCGCAGGGATTTGTGCGTCTGCCTTCTGAGTGCAACTGGACTAAAGCCTACGGCATGCAGGCTACCAAGGTGCCGGTAAATGCCGATGGCCGGATATCTATCCACGATGATAGTTTCCGGTTTACTGCCACTATAGACGAACTGAAAGAATGGTGCGGCGACAGAACAAGGGGCACACCTATGAAATGGAAACTGGTTTCAGTGCGAAAGAGCACGAAAGAGTATCCCTACCATATAACGGAACTGCTTGTCCAGTTCAGGGACAGCCGGAGTGTTGACATCATAGTGGATGGTTATGTGTTTGACAAATAGCCATTGGCCCTGATGCCGTAATGACAATGAATATTAAACAACTACATAAAATATAATTTATGAACCGAGAAGCTATTATAGACCAGATTAAAAAGAAAGGGTCGTTTCTCTGTGTCGGCCTTGACACCGACATCAAAAAGATACCTGAGCATCTGCTTAAGGAGGAGGACCCGATTTTTGCTTTCAACAAGGCGATAATCGATGCCACAGCTCCTTACTGCGTAGCTTACAAGCCCAACACTGCTTTCTATGAAAGTCTGGGCGTGGATGGCTGGAAAGCGCTTGACCGCACAGTGAAGTATATCCGCGAAAATTATCCTGACCAGTTCATCATTGCCGATGCCAAGCGCGGCGATATCGGTAATACCTCGTCGCTGTATGCACGTGCGTTCTTCGAGAACATGGATGTCGATGCGCTCACCGTTGCTCCTTACATGGGATTTGACAGTGTGAAGCCTTTCATGGATTATGAGGGGAAATGGGTTATTCTCCTCGCTCTTACTTCGAACCCCGGCAGCCGTGACTTCCAGTTTCTTACCGATATGACCGGCACACGCCTCTTTGAGCATGTGATGGAGACCGCACGCAAATGGGGCAATGAGGATAAGCTGATGTTTGTGGTCGGCGCGACCCAAGGTGCCATGTTTGCTGAAGTGCGCCGTGTGGCTCCCGACAATTTCCTGCTTGTTCCCGGTGTGGGTGCGCAAGGAGGCAGTCTTGATGAAGTGGCCAAATGGGGCATGACACGTGACTGCGGGTTGCTCGTGAACTCATCGAGAGGTATCATCTACGCATCGCAGGGCGATGACTTCGCAGAAGCCGCCGCCGCAGAGGCGCGCAAACTGCGTGACCACATGACCATACTCCTTTCAACTCACGGAGTTATCTGAGATTGTAGATAGTACGGTTTCTGATACAATTTTTCCCGATTTTTCGCATTATGTTGTGGAAAGTCGGGAAAAATTTGTATATTTGCACGATTTTCCTATTCGCTTAATGCCTTGAAATCTTGCGTCGGAAAAAATATATAAATTTGGATATACCAACATTTTACAATACCATAGAAATCTTATTTAAAATTTCATGAAAAAAATAGCAATTGTAACTTTAGTGGGTCTCCTCGGACTTGCCGCTCCGGCAGCTCTTTCGGCAGAGACTACCTCAGAGGTTCCCTCTTTCCCCGGGGCTGAAGGGTATGGCCGACTCACTACCGGTGGTCGTGGCGGTAAAGTTTATCACGTCACCAATCTCAATGATTCGGGCGAAGGTTCACTGCGCGCAGCAGTCGAGGCCTCTGGCACCCGTACTGTAGTGTTTGACGTTTCAGGTACCATCTATCTCAAATCGGAACTTAAACTCAGAAACGGTAATATCACCATAGCCGGTCAGACAGCTCCCGGCGACGGTATTTGCGTAGGTGACTATCCCTTCATGATTAGTGCCGACAATGTCATTATCCGTTTCATGCGTTTCCGTATAGGCAGCAATAATGCCCAGGATGCAACTGACAGCTGGGACGGCCTCGGATGTCTTGACCAGCGAAATATCATGATTGACCACTGCTCAGTGAGCTGGAGCTTTGACGAATGTCTGTCATTGAGCGGTACACATAACACCACCGTGCAGTGGTGTATCGTATCTCAGAGCCTTGTGAACGTGGGCCACAGCAAGGGCAACCACGGTTACGGTGGCAACTGGGGCGGTGAATATGGTTCATATCACCACAATCTGTTGGCTCACCACACTTCTCGTGCGCCTCGCCTCGGTCCGCGTCCCTCCACTCAGCTCAACGAGTTTATGGACATGCGTAACAACGTCATGTACAACTATTACGGCGAAGGTTGCTACGGAGGTGAAGGCATGAACATCAACATGGTCAACAACTATTACAAGCCCGGCCCCGGTGGTAATACCAGCACAAAAGGCAAGCGTATAGCCAAAATCGGTATCCGTAACAATCAGTATGTGACCACATATCCTGCCTATGCTCCTGCTCTCCACAAAATCGGCACATATTACATCGACGGTAATATGAACTCAGCCCACTCTGATGTGCTTGCCGACAACTGGAACACAGGTGTGTATAATCAAATCGCAACCGGTGATTGGGATGGCCTTTACAACGCTCAGGTGAAAGAGGATATGCGTCTTGACACCCCCATCGATTATACCTACACCACAACTCATACTCCCGATCAGGCTTTTGAGAAAGTTTTGGCTTATGCCGGTGCATCGCTTTCGCGCGACGCTCTCGATGCCATGATTGTTGATGAAGCAAAAAACAATACTGCCGCATCGACAGGTTCAGGCCAGCGAAAGGGTTTCATCAACACTCAGTATGACATTGTTTATCCCGCAGGCACATCTGACGCCTCAACCGGCTTCCCCCTCCTGAAAGAGGAGACCACGACACAGAAGGATTCTGACGGTGATGGCATGCCTGATGATTGGGAAACAGCGAATGGTCTCGACCCCAATGACGTGTCTGACGGCAACATGATCGGAAAGGATGGTTACACCAACCTCGAAATCTATCTTAACTCTCTCGTGGCCGATATCATGGAGGCCGGTAACGAAGGTGGTAAGCTCCTCACCGGTAATCTTGAATATTCAGATCCGGCTGTCGAACTTCCTGAGTACGTAGCTCCCGTCAACGAGACCTGGACTATTTGTGCAAGCACCAATATCTCAGCTACTACCAAGCCGGCTGACTGGAAATTCAACAATGGAGTGTCGATTACATGTGACAATGCCACCCGTGCCTACAGCGCAAGTTCAAGCTCTACCAAGGAGTATCTGAAATACTCTAATAATGAGACCTACACTATTCATGTGCCTGACGGTTATGTCATCAACTCCATATTAGTTTCTGGTAGATCAAATGTGGCTAATGCTTCAGGCATAGAAATGAATGGTACTACATATACACTCCCGGAGAAGACTCTTGATCCTGTTGAATTTACCGTGAACTATTCGGATGCTCCGACTGAAGCGTCATTCAAAGTGGTTAACGGTCAATCAATCCTTCTCATAACTCTTAACGTGAGCAAGGGGCAGTCAGGTATCGATGATATCATCGTTGATCAGGATGCTCCCAAGGGTGACGGAAAGACTTACAATATGATGGGTGTCGAAGTGAGAGGTGAGAACCTCGCCCCCGGCATCTACATCCGTGACGGAAAGAAGTTCATCGTAAGATAACCTCGATATATCCTATCTGGATTAGTAGTAATTGAATTCATTGATTCCACGGCCACACTGAGTTGCGACCGTGGAATCTGTTTCTTAAAGAACGCAATAAAAATAAGATGAAGAAACTGATGATGATGCTGTGGCTTGGTGCCGCGGCTGTATGTAGCGGAAGTGAACCGGTGTTTGACACCTGTTTTGCCGACTCGACATTGCGTGTGGATTATATCTTTGGTGCAAATCCTGATGGTGGCAGAAGTGTGCTGCTCGCTGGAATGTCTCGTCAGGATGGTTGGGCCGGACGCCGCCATAATCTTGACAAGCTCCCGCTGCTCGGCAATGGAGTGGTGACTATGACCGATGCCGAAAGCGGTGACACCCTGTATCGCACATCATTCTCCTCGCTCTACCATGAGTGGTTGTCAACAGACGAGGCTAACACCACTGCCAAGGGATTTGAGCACACAGTATTGTTGCCATTTCCCAGAAAAATGGCTGATGTGTCAATTGAGATTCTCGATATGCGTCATGACATCATGGCATCGATGACTCATAGAGTTTCTCCCGACGACATTCTCATAGCCCTGAAGGGACATAATGCTCGTGTTCCTTACAGATATATTCATAAAGGCGATGACCCGAAGAAAGCCATAGATGTGGCCATCCTTGCTGAAGGCTACCGCACAGAGGAGATGGACAGCTTCTACCGCCATGCCGAGGTGGCAGTGGATGCAATGTTTACCCATGAGCCGTTCAAAAGCCATAAGTCAGATTTTAATTTCGTGGCTGTGGCTACCCCCTCGGAAGACTCAGATGTCAGTGTCCCGAGGCTTGGAGAATGGCGGCGGACAGCCTTTTCATCTCATTTTAGCACGTTCTATAGTGACAGATATCTGACATCACTACATATTAAGGACATACACGATGCTTTGGCAGGTATTCCGTATGAGCATATAATCATTTTGGCCAATACTCCAGAGTATGGCGGAGGTGGCATATATAACAGTTATACCCTCACTTCTGCTTGCCATAAGAATTTCCGTCCTGTAGTGGTGCATGAGTTCGGTCATAGCTTCGGAGGACTTGCCGATGAATATTTCTATGAAGGAGACGTGATGGATGATTCATATCCGAAGGACGTGGAACCGTGGGAACCGAATATAACCACAATGGTGGATTTCGGATCAAAATGGCAGGATGCTTTGCCTGATGGTGTTCCGGTGCCGACTCCTGTGGCTCAGAAAGACAGATGGCCACTTGGAGTGTATGAGGGTGGCGGTTACTCCTTTAAAGGCATATACCGCCCTGCGGACGACTGCCGCATGCGAACCAACACGGCCGAAGAGTTTTGTCCGGCATGTGTAAATGCACTCGAGAAACTCATAAATTTCTATGTGGGTGATAAATAGGCGGGTAAAAATCGGGAAAAGTGTTTGAAATATAAATAAAAATACTTACCTTTGCACCGCCATTACGAATCTAAGCGTCCTACCAACGCATTTTCAGTAAACTTTGATAATAAAATAAAAAACAATTCATAGAGAAATGAAAGCAGACATCCATCCTTCAAACTATCGCGAAGTAGTGTTCAAAGATATGTCAAACGATGAAATCTTCATCACTCGTTCTACTGTCGCATCAAAGGAAACTATCGAAGTTGATGGCGTGACTTATCCCCTGGTAAAGCTTGAAATCACCAGCTCATCACACCCCTTCTTCACCGGTAAGCAGAAACTCGTCGACACCGCAGGTCGCGTGGACAAGTTCATGAGCCGTTACGGCAACCGCAAGAAGAAATAATAGGAAATATTTCACTACGAAAGCATACTACGCCGGATGAAGCATCTGCCTCATCCGGCGTAGTGCGTTTAAAGGCGTCATGAACATGCAGGTTCATCATGCAACCACCACAGCCTCTTAATCCTACTACTCATTCCAACCCACGCACCTAACATATAGGTTAGGTGCGACTTTAGTCGAATGCGAACAACGTTTCCTCGAACTCGTTTCAATCCACGCACCTACATGAGGTGCGACTAATAAAATTAGAACAGCCAGCGCGGACGAAATAGTTTCAATCCACGCACCTACATGAGGTGCGACGAAGGACTTGTATTAAAATTTTTCGATTTTCGTGTTTCAATCCACGCACCTACATGAGGTGCGACATCCGGATGATTCCACTATCCGCGCCGAGTTCATGTTTCAATCCACGCACCTACATGAGGTGCGACACCCCGACCTCGCCGAAGTACATCCCAAACTGGTGGTTTCAATCCACGCACCTACATGAGGTGCGACGTCAAACAACGCATTTCGTGGTTGTGTGGCATTGGTTTCAATCCACGCACCTACATGAGGTGCGACTGGTGCGCGGTTATTATCCGCGGGCTACCTCGTAGTTTCAATCCACGCACCTACATGAGGTGCGACCGGTGGCGGTGGTCAGACTTGACAAGGCCGGCAAGGTTTCAATCCACGCACCTACATGAGGTGCGACCATTTACCCTCTGTTTGACCCCTCCGAGCCGCTGTTTCAATCCACGCACCTACATGAGGTGCGACACATAGACGCCGCCGTGGCGCAGCTCTCAAAAGCGTTTCAATCCACGCACCTACATGAGGTGCGACCTATCGTCCACAGTAAAGGAATGTCGTTTTAATGGTTTCAATCCACGCACCTACATGAGGTGCGACTATATGTACTGGCTGTCTTTACGATGATATCCGGTTTCAATCCACGCACCTACATGAGGTGCGACTTCTCGCGCTATACCGTCGTCCGGGCGAAACGATGTTTCAATCCACGCACCTACATGAGGTGCGACAAAGCAGCGATAAGGTGCAAAGATGCTTATGGCAGTTTCAATCCACGCACCTACATGAGGTGCGACGAGTCTCGCCGATAAAATATCAACGCAATATGACAGTTTCAATCCACGCACCTACATGAGGTGCGACGGGCCGCACGCTGCGTACTAAGCGCAAAGCGATGTTTCAATCCACGCACCTACATGAGGTGCGACGATCCGTCGTTTGGAAAATGGGAATTTGAAAGAGTTTCAATCCACGCACCTACATGAGGTGCGACCAACCGTCTGCTTGCTGATATTCAGGCCGAGCTTGTTTCAATCCACGCACCTACATGAGGTGCGACTGTGGGGTATATAATGATATTATAATCAATATATTATAATGGCATTTTCGAGAGGGGAGCTATATTATTTAACGTGAGATTTCAAATATTAGTATATTTGTGGCTAAGTGCTTGATTTCCAATTGGTGCGAGTATGCCGGTAAATTTTGCAAAGCTTTTGGTTCGCGTATCTATTGATAGTAAAGTGATCATTCATATCAGTAATGGCTCTTCTGGATTGTATGACGTCACTTTGCCGATAGATTGTACTGCTTTGTCGAGGTGAGCCGAAAGATGATAGAAACGTATACTATCCCTTTCCTCGTCAATAATGTCCTCTAATTGACTTCTCAGTTTAAGATATTCCACTTGTGTTAACAAGCATTCAAATACAGAGTTCTGTACTCTTTGGCCATAATTCACGCAAGCTTTGGCTACTTTACGTAGTCTTTTCTGTCCTGCGGGAGAGGTGGTCTCGACATCATATGTTATTAGTATTCTCATAACTATTTTATCAGAAATGGGACATATTCAGTTGCTTCTCCTCTGATTTTTCGGGATAGAAGAAGGGCTTGAATATAAGGTAGTAGGCCGATAGGTGTCTTTTCTTTGGTATAAGGATGTATGATTTCCTCCCTTTTTCGGGTCTGCCAGGCTGCCACTAATTTTTTGCGGCAATCGTCGGTCATTATGATTCCGTCAGATCCTTGTGGTTTGAAATCGGAAGGTGTCACCTGCCGACGATTAATCAATGATAACACGAATCTGTCACCGAGATATGCTCTGAATTCTTCGAGGAGATCTAATGCCAATGATGCTCTGCCTGGCCGCAGTGTATGGAAAATACCCATATATGCATCCAGCCCTACAGTTTCAAGGGCTGAGGTTATCTCATTGGCAAGAAGCGTATAGACAAATGAGAGCATGGCGTTGACGGCATCCTTTGGTGGACGTTTATTCCGACCGTTAAACTTGAAGTCGGATTTCTGTTGTGTTATGAGTGCCGGGAGGACTGAAAAATATGTTGTCGCTGCTAATCCTTCGGTTCCTCGGAGTGAATCTTTATCAGTCACTTCAAGAGCCGTTCTCTGAAACTTCAAGAGCTTATCAATTGCTGATTTAAGTTCCGGTAGCGGGCTATAGTCACGGGTAAATCTCTGAAGAATCACTCGATAATTATGTATTTTTGCCGCTATTATATGACGAGCAGTTGTTAAGGTTGAAATATCGTTGTCGGAAAACTGATACTGTTTTTTGCGTAAAATAACATTGCCTACCTGTGGTCCCTGCACCCGAGCTATGAATGATCCCTGGGGTGTAAGAAACGAAAGGCTGACTTTGTAATCCATGCATAGTTTCATAAGCCCAGGACTACATCCTGGGTAGCCGAATGTCACTATCCCTTCGATATTTATAATCGGGATGCGGAACACTTTTTTCTGGTCGATTGAAATCACTACGTTAAGGCCGTCTTTGTAAATATAGGCCTTAGGTTGTGTCACGTACAGAATATTAAGTAGTTTCCTCATATAGTTGACGTTTTAGATAGAATAACGGATCCTGAAGGGTGGCAAATGTCGGATTACATAGTTCTTTCAATGAACAGTTGAAGCATTTTTTGCAGTTGTCAGGAGGTGGTAGCTGTTGGGCCACAAAAATACGATGCATTTCGGCCGAGGATTTATATACCTCTTCGCGAAGTTGAGGTGTGAATATGACATCTTGCCTATGTTTTATACGATCATAATATATCGCCCCTCTGTCAATTGCTATACCATACATTTCTTCAATGCAAATAGTCTGGGCTGCAAGTTGGATTTCATCGATGTAATTTTCTTTTGGCTTGCCATGCTTATACTCAATCGGAAATGGGAGCCATGCGCCAGGATAGCGAGGATGGGAGATTGTGTTGATGTCATCGGTGGATGCAGGATGCAACTCGAGTGCATCCATGATTCCATAGAGACCTAAAGTATACGATGCGACATTAATGGCACGGAGTGTGATTATCGAGCCATTTCTCTGACGATAAAACGGATTGTCTACATTTTTGTGCAGCAGTTGTCCTTCATAAGTAAGACTGTTATCCTCCCATTCTTGTTCGAGGTGTATAAGCGCCCATTGCCGGGGACAATAGCGGTAATGCTGTATCCCCGACAATAGGAGCATATTATCGTCAGTGTAGATGGTCATTATCAGATAATCTCTTCAATTGTGACGCCTTCCGGTAGCTTGTCACGGTCAATTGTTATCTGATAGTCACTGAATGACCGAGCTGGTTTTGTCTCATCGATTTTTGATATTTTCACCAGATCAAAAAGCTGATGGGCCGGCGCATTGCCGAGTTTGGAGTCATGACGGAAGACAATTAGTTTACGAGGGCTCATAAGACCTCTTGCGGCTGAACGGTCAATGTCAAACATACCCTTTAACGCATCGAAAAAGAGAGTAAGATCATTGTCATTGAACCCGGTCTGATTAGCAAGGTTCGGTGAGATGAAACCATGTGTGAGATATAGGCCGTATGGCACGGTGGCTTTTCTTCCCATGGTGCGATTGTCGCCACCTTGTTTCTCTGCTTCTTTTTCGGTAGCCACAGCCATTCGTGTTATAGAATGCTCAGCTGTAAATATGGGATCGATAGAGCGTGCAAAAGTAAGCTGTATCGGTCCTCGCACCTGTCCGGCATTTTTCCCTGTCGACATTACAGCTCCGAAAGTGCGTACATCGAAATACCTCTGACACATTATGTCTCTGGCCGATGCTACTTTTGCTTTTGCAGGTGCATCTTTTACCTCTTTGGTGTCGTAGGCGCTATCGATCAGTGTATTCAATACAGCTTTCTCACGAATAAATATGTCAAATCCGGGTTCGAGACCCTTGGCAATTTCCACATAATTACGCACCTTACGTTTTAGGCAGACATCTGTTACAAGGCCCATTCCTGTTTCAGCATCAATTCGAGGGAGGTTGCCGGCATCAGGGTCGCCATTTGGGTTTCCGTCAATCACATCAAATAGGTAGAGGAAGTCGATTCTGTTTTCAAGAGTATGCATAGTGTTATTGGTTTTATTTAGTTATCGGTTGATTGATTATTTTCGTTTTTTGATTTATTGGAAGTATATAACGCTGCTTTCTGGTGATAGTAGCCAAGAATGAAACGTCCTTGTTCGATAAGGTCAAGTTGCGTCGGGAAACCATCGGTAGGTAACAGTTCTGCAATCTCACTGACAAGTTTTTCGTAAAAGATATGTTTGCCTTCATCAAGCTTTGTGATATGGTGCTGAGACAGGTTTATAAGTGTCGGGAACACGGCTGCCGGAGTGCTGCTTGCTCCGTTAAAATAGCGTTCTTTCACGGTGTTGATGTTATTGGCGTCCTGCTGTATTTTTTCAATCACAGCAAACCATCGCCCACACAGATAGCCTGGGTAATTACAAGTTGTGTCTAACATATCGGTTATTTTTTTATGATAATTATATATTCGGTTGATGTATGCCTTGATTATAGCGGCTCTTGTTATTCCTACTTCTTGTTCAGCTCTTATACGCCTTATGGCTGCGGCATATAACTGGAAGGGGTATGGCAATCCTTGGAAGATACTTTTTACCACAGCTTCCGGCAGGTTTGGTATTGCATCCGAGGCCTTGCCTCCTAATGTCACGGCTGCGAGTATTGAGCGCAGATTTTCGTAAGGCTTTTTCTCCTTGCGGTTGTCAATGATTTTGAAGTCGTCAAAGTGTTGGAGGATATTTCGTGCAAAATCTTTTAACGGAAGCTCTGCCCAGTAGTTTACCGCGATTCTGGCACTGTTTGGCGAGAGGCCTAAGATATAGAATCTATCATCCGCTGATATCGGTTTAACTCCCGTGTAGATTGACATGAACATGTCTTTGACCTTTTGGGGGTCAGCTTCGATCCCTGAATTTAAGAAGTCGCAGACAGCGCTTTCAAAGTCGGTGGCAACATTATCGGTTGACGATGTCCAGAACAGGAATGTGCGGTTGCCGATATGAAATTTGTTTTTAGAATCAGGCTCCAACATTTTGTTGAGAGATGTTGTATAGGCAAATTCTGCCTTTTTGCCTATAGGCGCATTCCCGCCTTGGCGTTTACCATAGGAGTCATATCCGGAATTGACTTGGAAGGAAACCAGTTTAGCCGTGGCTTGACTACCTTTAATACTGGTCGCTGTTGTGGTTTCTACTATTCTGTCCTTCTCTCCTGTTATCAGGCAGAGACCATCTGTTGACACATGATCACTGTCGTCAAGGTCGAGGGATATGAGCTCGTCTTTCTCAGCTACAATCATATCCTCCCCGCTAAATCTGAACGAGAAGAAAGAGTATTTTTTATTGAGACAGCCGTTTATCTCTTCCCACAATGGATCGGCTTGTAATTTGGCGAGTTGTTCTTCCCTGTTGTGGGAGTAATATTTTGCTAAACGTTGGAGGTCAACATTGTCGGGGGCTTTCTCTAAAGTTTGCTGGATTTTCTTGATGAAGACCTCGTAATTCTTTTCCGATGCAATTATAGCATATATCTGATAGTGAGCAGGTTGCGCTTTAAGTCTACAAAACCGAATTTTACGGGGTTCGCACCTCCAATTTTAACAGTTTCGGCTCTCTCAAAGCGCCCATTCTTTACTTATTACAAAAATAGCGATTTTCTGCGAATTACACAACCCGATACCGCCTGCGCGACATCGCGGCAAGAAGATTTTGGGATTATTGACATACCACTTCGGACTGATTTTAGGATTATTGACAGCAAGAGGGCAGCCTATCTATGAAATCACTTCTTAGGGTCTTGCGCGCAAAGATCTGGAATAAAAATCGGCAGATAAGCCAAAAGTGTCAGAAATTTGTTGTAACTTTGTAATCCACTTAATAACAAGAGACAAGATTATGGCACGACCAATAGCGGAAACCCCGGTTCTGACAGGCGAAGACGCAATCCGTTTTGAGAAACTCAGAATGGAGGTTGAAAGTCTCACCAAGGAACAGCGCGCCGAGAATTCAAGAAAGCTCAAAGAAGCGGTCAAGAAAGCAAAGGAATACATTACCATCTGCTTGTAAAAGATGAAACTTGTAAGACTTACGCCGGAAACCGTGCTTGACGGATTTGATTGCGGTGACGAGGATTTGAATAATTTTCTTGTCGAGGATGCCAAAGGGTTCCTCGACAAACGTATTGCCACTTCCTATATCCTTGAGGATTGCGGAAGCATTGTCGCGTATTTCTGCCTCTTGAACGACAAAATCAGCCGTCAGGATGTAACCAATAGTCAATGGAAGAAAATCAAGGGAGGCTTCCCTGAGCGTAAGCAGTTCGGAAGTTACCCGGCGGTCAAGATTGGCAGGTTTGCCGTTTCATCAAAATACAAGGGTCGAAATATAGGGACAGACCTGATGAATCTTCTTAAAGACATGCTTAATGGGAATCCAAATTATTCGGCGTTCCGCTATCTGACTGTTGATGCCTATCTCTCTGCCATCGACTTCTATCTGAAAAACAACTTCAAAGTGCTGTCGGAAAAGATACAGAACGACCATACACGCCTTATGTTTTTCGACATGATGGAACTGGAATAGCCTTGCATTTCCCGCATTATCCGCATTTTGAGATAAAAGGCACATGGATTTTGACGAGTACCATCCAAAGATATGGCGGAGCTTAACGAATTTATGACGAGGATTGACCTGTCGGTGCTGAATGATTATGTCGCAGCTAATGGCAAGAGCGTTGTCTATGCCAAGGGCGTGAGGATTGTTCAGCAGGGGCGATTGTGCCGCTATGTGGGTGTGGTAAAGTCGGGATATTTCAAATATGTGGCTCTTAATTCAAAGGGGCAGGAAGTAGTAACGGGCTTCTCTTTCGAGGGCGAAGTGGTTACTGACTATGTGCAAGGATTCCTGTATGATCAGCCTTCTCTAACCTCCATTGTCGCGGGATGCGATGCCGAGGTTCAACGTGTGTCGGTCGAAGATGCGCGACGGTTTATCATAGAGCGCAATCCCGGCTTCGTGGCCGAGGTTTCCTCCAATCTGTTGCAAGAGGCATATTGCCGTTATCTGAATATGCTTGTAAAGACCCCGACAGAACGCTTCCATGAACTTGTCTTCCGCTATCCCGGCGTGATGCACAATCTGCCCATTCAGGAGATTGCCTCCTATTTAGGCATCTCACGCCGTCAGTTGCACCGCATCCGTGAGGCTGAAAGTGCCGCCGACACCTCCGAATGTGAGGATATTTAATAAAAATCTTCGCTCCACGCTGATTTTCATCCCCTGATGGGACATTTGTCACATCGAATGTCGATTATTCGTTGTAACTTTGCGTATGGCAACACTCTATAAGATATTGATTCTGTGTGTTGGCTTTGCTCTCTCCTGTAACCTCCGGGCGCAAAGTCAAGGGAATTCTATGCAAACAGAAACAAGTCCGCTTAAAATTGAGCGCGACGCACTCGGCGCAGTGTATTATTGGATAGACAATAATGCGCTTGACCTTGCCAGAATAGATTATAGCGATTTATATGAAACATATATGACCCCGATTGAAGGGCAATTGTTTGAGGACTGTACTCAGCTATTCATTGATGGCAAACTGCGTTTAGAGCCTCCCTTTCTAAAAACATATAGTTATTGGGGTGACTACACTTATGATGCTCCTGCCAACGGGATACTTGGCAATGATTTCAAGCGGATAGAAGTTTATTTCTATCCCGATGTGGTAAAATCGGATTCCGTGACATACTCCGTAAGGGGGCGAACAAAGGTGAAGAAGAATGTCTGCGATTTTTCGGGAGAAGTCAAAATCAAAAAAATCTACCATGTTTTTGAGCGTGACGCCGATTCTCCTGACTACTATAAAATTATCGCCGATTATTCGCTTAAGGAAGATTCTACACAAAATGGAAGCGGATTGTTTCACGGTATATTGGGGGCATACGGATATGTAACGAATGATGCACCGGAAATCATTAAGGTGGATAACACAGATCAGGACGGCGATGGATATATGAACCGCTCCTATGTCGGCACATGGCAAAGCTACAAGGATCCTGCGACAGTAAAACGCTGTATGTGGGGAGATAACCGTCTGCCATTCCGCTTTGATTTTGATATAGGAGCCGGAGAAATCCGCATTAATCCCAAATATGCCTCACCAGAATGGGATAGATTCATGCAATGGAAAGACCTTGATATTGTTGAACCCGAAAGCGGCGACAGTCGTGCAACATACAAAAATCCGTGGTGGTAATGAAACTGAACGATAAACGAATTGACATATACCCAAGTATATGGCGGGTGATTGGTTTTACGCTGATCAGCTTGTTGTTTGTTGTTGGTGGGTTCTTTATGACAAACAATCCTCGTTATGGTATAGATAAATTTATCGGTTATATGGGAATGATATTCTTCTCTTTCGGGGTGATTGTCGGGATAGGTTGGCTGATATTGATCGCGATGCGCAAACCGCTTGCAAGGATATTTGATGACCGTCTCGAATATCTGATACCGGCAAGGATGAAATATGAGATTATTCCTTTTCTGCGTGTTGAGATGTTTGTCATAACAAAAACAGGAAGTGCTAAAATCATAAGGGCGGATTACTTGACCGGAGTTGGGAAAAACACCGGAATTGTGAACACTTTTGTATCAGTTGGTAAAGTATGCGACATACTGAATGATAAACTTGAACGGTATTGGGAACAACCGATGTTGTCACAGAAATTAGACCAAGCATCGGTGGCACAATATCTTAAAGTAATGGGAATCGAATCGTGGCGATTTGGATTTGATACGACCGGGAAAACCGACTGTATGGTGGTAATTCGAGATGGAGACACATATAAGCTTGTTTATATCGATGACAGAGGATCGGCAAAAACATTGAGCAATCATCTTACTGAAAACGATGCGTGCCGTGCCCTGCTTGAAAATTTTATAGAGGAAGAAGCCTTCAAATCACAACATGGATTGAAATGATGGAAACTTTAATGGAATTGATTGCTAAAATATTTATCGGTTCATGGTTCGTTTCTGTAATTCTGCATATCGGAGCCGGGCTTCGGTATGGGTGTCTGCGGATGTTCCGTCGTGGGAAGAAAGTGTCATATCGGCAAATCCGCTATGGTTCGGAAGATTTCAATGACATAGATCATGCCGACAACAACCTTGCCAACGGATTTCTCGGCTTTCTCGTTATCGCAGTGATTATAGTATTAATCGCCAAATAAATCTTGATATGAAACTGACCGATAAACGATATAATAATCAGGTTTTCAAGAATACCTCGTTTTGCAATGGGGGCGTTGCTGTTTGGTGGACAAAAAAGAAATTTAATGATTGTCAATTTCTCAACTGCGATTTTAATGATGTAGTTATAAGAGGCTGTCTGTTTAAAGATTGTGTTTTCAAAAGCGGGAAAATGCAACACACTTTATTAGGTTGCTGGACTCTTGTTATGCTACGTAAAAGCGTCTATATAGGCTGTACCTTTGAACGCGTTAAATTAAGGAGTTTAGGAATTGCAGACTTTATTGGATGCACATTCATTAACTGCGATTTCAATACCGCATTTATTGCGGCATCATTTTCAAAGTGCAAATTTATAGGAATGGTTCACGGTTGTGTATTTTGCGGTCCAAAATATGATAGTTATTATTATGGTGGCAAGTTATCTTATTGGGTTTCCAATAAAGGAAGATTGAACGATGTGGATTTTTCCGAAGCTATCCTTACTGACGTTGATTTTCGAGTTGGCATTGATTTATCTACTGTCTTATTTCCAGCTTCGCATCTATCCTGCAAACTGATTAACAAGTATTCTCTTGAGACCATAGGTGTTCATGGATTTGCCTATCCGCAAAAAGAAGCACTGAAAATAGCGAATGGATATTTTAATTCAAACATACCTATTCTTGGTGGCGATGTATATAAGCTGTTAAACGGACACATTGAATCTACTTCTGACAGTTGGTACTGTAACAGGAATGGTTCTGAAACTCCGTATGAATATGTTGTTCGTAGCTATCATGTTACCCTCTCTTACATAAGAGAATATCCGGGTAATGAAAATACATTTTTCAGCATCGTCATAGAGCAAATAGAAGATGAAATCTGACAGCAAGATATATAGGTTTTTCTTTGGGCGGCGACGTGAGAAACGCTTGCCTTTTGGTGTTATGTTGCTGATTTTCGTGCCTTTCCTTATTATCGGCCTATATTTCCAGAAGCGAGAATATAATGCGCTGTCTGCAAATCCGGTTTTTACATCAACTGTGGTTTCAGATATGTATAGTATTCGCAATAGTCCATATTTGAAGTATCAGATTTTTGTGGATGGTAAAGCTTATGACGGCGGAGCTCCAAGTCGTGGTCTTTCCGTGGGCGACAGTATTGGTGTGGTGTATCAGAAAGACAATCCGGAAAACAACATAACAGTGTTTGAATATTATGATGGGCCAGAGTTTGGATCTGTCATAATATTTGTAATTGTTGCGATTGTTCTGGCTGTATATCGTTGGTTTAGAATCAATCGAAAATATGACGACCGATGCCCGGAGTTGGATGGCTTGGGAAAGTGTGCAATATATCGCACTGACAAGGAGTACATATTTGTCACGGTATATTATGTCAACGCGAGTTATCCGATTAAATTCTTGCCTCTTGACTGCGATAATGGGGCGTTTGAGAATACTCTGACTGATATTTTCCACGCAAGTCAGCATGACAAATACACCGAAATAAAGGCATCCGAGCTAATCAAAGCGATGAAACAACGCTCATGGCGACAGCTCTATATGCACTGTACGAGTGTTCTTGTGACACACGACAGCCGTAAACTGAAAATACTGCCGACCCGAAAAGCCACCGATAAAGGTCTTGATTGGGATTACGACCGGGAATTGTCTTTTGACCTTGATAGTGCATCTTGGAAAGATATTATCAACTCAATCCGAAAACTCCTTGAACCCAATGAAACCGACAGATAAACGATTTTGGATGTGGATAGTCATAATCGCTCTAATGCCTGTTATGATGGGTGTCTTTACGGGCTGTGCCCTTGTTGATGCTTTCGCTGAATTATTCAATTACCGAAACATTGAGCTATTTTTACTATGGGAAATCGCCTACTTGGTGGGAGGATTACTCACTTATCGCAAATTGCAAAGTTTGAAATGGTTAAAATGTGCTCTACTATGTTGGGGAATCGTATGCCCATTATTGCTTTGCTCTTCATTTATATGGGCTGGGATAAGAATACATGACGGCTTCAGTGGATTAGCTTATTTTATGATTTCCGGTATTTCATTGGGCTTTAGCATTATTCCGCTAATGGCAGGTACATGGCTCTTTAAAAACAAATTTGTAAAGATATGAAATTCCGAACCATCGTCATTTTGGCAATATGCGTCGTAATAACCGGTGTATACGCCCTCTATAATTTTATATTGGCCGATACTGGTTTATGGATGGGCTACCGGGGCATTTCTCATCACTATAAATAGAAAACAGATAAAACTTAACTACATAGAATTTCTGAATAAATACAGTTGGTCTTATTTTGGCGTATCTATTTTACTTGTCTTTTTCGCGGCAGTTAATTCCATCGGGTATCATAATAGCGCAAAAGAATATCGACGATGCCTTGAAACTGAAATAAATGATACTGTTATCAACTTAGACCGCTGGGGAAAGACAGGTAATAAGGTAAATCTGACAAATGGAGAATCATTTGGAATTTTTATCGCCCCGCTTACCGAAGTTATTGAATTGGAAAACGTAATACAGAAAAAGAAGAATATTGTAACTTTACAAAAGAAAGCCCATAACGATACAATAGTTTTCGTGGATTCGCATGAATATAACTGGACTTTTGTAATAGCCGACCCATCATTAAAAACTATCTTTGAAGAATAATGAGTCATATCGAAATACAATTAGACCATGAAACTGACCGATAAACGATTTTGGATAGCATGGCCTGTGCTTCTCCTTTTGGTGATTGTGAGTTGCATAGCAGAAGGTTGGAGCGAGGATATTGCTTTGCTCGGTGCGGCTTATGCACTTTCGCTGTTATCGACGTGGTTGTGTCATAAGGCAAAACCGAAAGCGGCGTTTGTCAACCTGATTGTGATGATAGCATATAATGCTATTTTGAGTTACAATCTTGTCTTCAATAGCCAATATGGAGCCGGACTGACATGGTGGTTTTTCGCATTGCTGCTGAACACCATACATTCAATCGGTTTGATGATTTTTGTCCTCTTATCCACTCAAAAGCGGAATTTATGATTCCCTTTACAGAAAGAAATTAAAAAAGCCGCCGAGAGGGAGGGTTGGCTCTCTCGGCGGCGCGGTGGTTATTTCTCAGTCGGATTGAAATAGAGGAATGTTTCTTCTATGTGCCGGGATTTTTCGAGCTGGCGGGTAAGATTCTTTATGGAATCCTGCTCCTGCTGTGTGCCGACAACAAAGGTTTTCTCTCGGCGAAGCAAATCTTCCTGCTGCTTGCCTTCCCACCAAAGCCTTTCGTAGCGGTAGAGCCACTCGGTCTTTCGTAGGCTCTCATTGTCCTTATAGAGATGGAAACAACCTATGCCGAGACCGACAGCGATTAGCAATAAGACTACGGCAACGGCATAGACCCATTTGGGGATTGCCGCCCAAATGGCACCGTTGATGATGCTATACATCCGGTCGTTTAGACGCTTTGCCGACTCGTTGAGCTGACTGGTCTGATTTGCGAACTCATTGCGGATACCTGCGTGGAGTGCATTTTTTACATTCTCGTCGAGTCCGTCCTTAAAGGCTGTGGCGAAGGCTTCTGCTATTTCCTTCGGGAACTGCGAAAAGTCAAGACTTTTGAGGGCTTCGATTTTTTGCTTGGCGAGTGCCGCCTCAACGAGTCGTTTTACCGATTCGTTGGTGGCGATGTTCTCGGGCAGCTCCACTTGGATTTTCTCCGGGATTGCCGATGCCGACGGTTCCGTCTGCACAGGCTCGGATACCAGTCTGGTGTCAATTCCTGTAAGTATATCCTTGTTCTCTTTTGCGGTTTTAAGAAGGTCGTCAATCTTCTCGTCTTGTTTCTTGACGAGTGAATATAAATCTGCCATTACAGTGATCTGCCTTTTTTCTTTTTGGGTTTCTTTTTCATTCTGTTGATAAAGGATTGTTCCTC
>OFFL01000112.1_pt1 | contig 94621 bp, 112 predicted proteins | sample 1521391 | NCBI WGS metagenome assembly OFFL01 (sample SAMEA3504082, study PRJEB24116) | mouse gut metagenome | biome: mouse gut; feature: mouse-associated habitat; material: faeces | place: Denmark | collected 2011
TTTCCGGGTGGCTCTGAAGCGGGAAACTGGTGGCTCCCAAGGGGGATAATATTCAGGAGAGAGGGTAACGGAGAAAGACCGGACGGTATCCCCCGGATATATCAAGCTGGATTTCCGGGAGGAAGGCTGGGAGATCGACCCGGCGGCATCCACGGAGGAGCGGACGGTGCTGTATTACAGATATCCCCTGAAGGCCGGGGAGCGTGTGCCCTTTGTGGAAGGGCTGGCCATTGACAGTGCGGTGGGAGAGATCCGGGAGAAGGGTCCTGAGGGGGAAACTTCGTACCGGTACGGGGATCTTGCCTTTGAGGTGAAAGTCAGTGTGGACGCGGTGCAGACCCACCATGCGGAGGAGGCGGTATTAAGCGCTTGGGGCCGTGCGGTATCGGTGGATGAAAGCGGGATGCTTACACTGAAGGAAAGCGGAGAGACGGAAGATGCCGGTACGGCGCAGGCCGGGGACCGGGAGACGGAAGGGAACGAAACAGAAGGAGGCGGCATATGAGGAAGAAACCGGGAAGCCTGATGATACGGGCGGCACTGTTTTTCCTGGCAGTGCCGGGGATCCCCGGAATGACAGTGCATGGGACGGAAGCAGGAAATGGCTTTGTGGTAACCTATGAGAACGGAAAGCTGGAGGGGGACTACAGCGCCGGGGAGATCGAAAACGAAGTGTCGGGGATGCAGCCCGGGGATACGGCGTCCTTCGGTGTGGCATTATACAACGGGGAGGAAGGCCCAACCCAGTGGTACATGAAGAACACCATCGTAAAGAGCATGGAGGAGGAGAGCAGTGCGGCAGGGGGAGCCTATGCCTATAAACTGACCTATGTGTCCCCGGCTGGGGAGGCGCGTGTGCTGTTTGATTCGGCGGCCCTGGGAGGCGAAGGAAGTGCGGGATTACATGAGGCGGACGAAGCCTTGGCGGACCACTTCTACCTGGGGACCCTGGGGAAGGAAGAGACCGGGGAGATCCTGCTGGAGATCGGGCTGGACGGGGAATCCCAGGGGAACAGCTACATGACTACCTTTGCGAACCTGAGCATGAACTTTGCGGTGATGCCGGAACCGGAGGCAGTGTCAGGGGGCGGCGGAAGCCGGACCGTAAGACGGGAAGTGGTGGATGACCGGGTGGTATATGTGGATGAGAACGGGGATCCGGTGCCTCTGGCAGACTTGGGGGGCGGAGCCGGGAGGACGGGGATCGTGAAGACCGGTGATGAGAGGGCGCTGCAGCCGTATATCCTGGCATCCTGTGTGAGCGGGACCCTGTTGCTGTTATATGGGGCAGCCCTGCGGAAAAAAGAGAGGAAAAAGACAGGGGAGGAGGCGTGAGATGAGAGAGAACGGAAGAAAGAAGGGGGCCTTTGCCCTGGTGCTTGCGTCATTGCTGCTTCTGTGTGCGGGAGTGCCTGTGAAGGCAGCACCCTATACCTACCGGGTGAGGATCCATGCGGGAGCCCAGGGGAAGTTTTCTGAGGGCAGCCCGGTGAGGGAATACCTGGGGGATGAGAGCGGAACAGTGAAAGTCTCTGTGGAGAACTGGGAGGACGAGGTAGTGGTGCCGGAGGATTCGAAGTATTATGTGAAAGGGATCCGGAGAAGCGGCACGGAAGAGATGGGGACGGCGTCCTTCACGGTTTCGGAAGATGTGGACTATGTGGTGGTATACGGGGTGAAGAGGGACCTTGTGGGGTATACGGTGACCTACCGGGATGAAAGCGGGAGGGAACTGGCGCCGGAGAAGAGGTATCAGGGAAACGTCGGCGACACCCCGATCGTGGGGTATCTGCCCATCGACGGGTACCAGCCGAAGAACGCCTTCAACCTGACCAGGACGTTACAGGAGAATGAGGCGGAGAACATCTTTCCCTTTGTGTATGAGGCAGTGGAGAGGCCGGTGAGGGAAGGGGGAAGCAGCACCCGGGAAGAAGTGGTGGAGCGGACGGAGACCCAGACGGTGGTGGTGCCAGGAGCCGGGGAGGCAGCGGCAGGCGGTGCGGTGCCGGCACAGGGAGAAGGTGCGGAAGCGGAGGAAAGCCCGGAGGGCGCAGAGACCGGAGGGGCGGACGGAGATGGAGCAGAAGCTGTGGAAGGTCCGGAGGAAGCCGTGGAAGGATCAGAGGCGGAAGGCCCCCGGGAGCTTGTGAACCTGGACGATGAGGAAGTACCTCTGGCGGGCCCCTGGGCAGGGGAGAAGGATCCCGGAGTCTCTGCGGGAGCGGCAGGCGGCATGGGGCTTTCCGGGATGCCGTATGGTGCAGCGGCAGGGCTTATGTCGGCGGTTGTGCTGTCGGCGGCAGGGATTTATTACCTGGTGATGAAAAGAAAAGGGAAAGCGGAGAAAGAGAAGGAAGAGTAAGAGATGCCATAGGAAGAGTGCAGATAAAAGGAATTCAGAAATAAAAAACAGAGAAAGAAGCCATATGGCAAACCGCAGAAGCATACATCTCTGCGGTTTTGTATGTTAATCAATTGGAATAGTGTCTTCTGCACTTGACGATATAAAGGTACAGGTGGTACACTGTACATATCGATATAAAAAAGAAAGAGGGAACGAACGATGAGTGCTGGAGCATTATTTGGAATGAATTTTCTGGCGTATGCCATTGTTTTTGTGATGGTAGCGGCCCTGGCGGTAGCGGCATGTTTTATCGGGATTAAGTGGAGAAAAAGTAAAGATGCAAAAGCAGTGCTGGAGAGCGGTGCGTCAGAAGGAAACATTGATGGTTGACGAAAAAGGATGTTCATGGATGCATGGACATCTTTTTGTTTTTATGCGCAGGGGCACGTAAGGAAATTAGCAGCGTTGCTGCACGTGCCCCGCGCGCGAGTAGGGAAATTTTTCCTGCCCGATTGTAACCGGGGGAATGGAAGCTATGAGAAAGTATGATACAATTTTGTGGGATCTGGACGGAACGCTGCTGGATTTTGAGAGGTGCAGCCGGTATGCGCTGGCACTGTGCCTGAAGGAGCGCGGCATTACGATGACAGAGGAAGTGTTTTACCTGTATTCCGGGATCAACGACGGATTCTGGGAGAGGTTAGAGCGGGGCGAGATCGAAAAGGAAGAATTGCGGCCGGGGCGGTTTCGGGAATTTTTCAGACAGATGGGACTTAACCATCTGGATCCTCACAGGATGCAGGAGCAGTATGAGCGGGAGGTAGGAACGAAAACATACTACAGAGATCATTCCTATGAGATCGTGGTAAAATTAAAGGAGATGGGGATCGCGCAGCATATCGTGACAAACGGCGTTTTGGTGACGCAGCAGATCAAAATGAAAAATTCCGGGTTTGATAAGCTGATCGATAATGTTTTCATATCGGATGTCATAGGCTGTGAGAAACCGCGGAAAGAATTTTTTGATATTGCCTTTGCGCAGCTGCCTGGCTTTCAGAGAGAAAGGGCGCTGCTTGTGGGAGATTCCCTGACATCCGATATGCGCGGGGCGAACAACGCCGGAGTGGACGCCTGCTGGTACAATCCGGGAAGAAAAGCGCTGCCGGATCAAATGGCGGACGGAGTGCCGCATATTACCTGTGAGATCGGAAATCTGCAGGAGATATTTGAGATCATAAACGGGTGAGACTGACGGGAGTGAAGAGGAAAACAGTAACAGTAAAGCTGGCGGTGAAGCCGGATGGCTGAACTGTTAAAGCGATACCTGCGTTTGGGGGCGTTATGGCAAGAAGTGAAAAACAGAAACAGAAATTATTGTATCTTTTAAAAATACTGACGGAACAGACCGATGAGCAGCATCCGATGCCCATGGCTGTTTTGCTGGATAAGCTGAGAGCAGAGGAGATCAATGCGGAGCGGAAGAGCGTATACAGCGATATAGATTGTCTTGTGGACTTCGGCGTGGATATCGCTTATAATACGGCCAGGGAAGGCGGCTATTATCTGGCTTCCAGAGAGTTTGAGCTGGCGGAGTTAAAACTCCTTGTGGATGCGGTGTCCGCTTCCCGTTTCATCACAAGGTCCAAGTCAGAGCAGCTGATCAGAAAGATCGAAAAGCTGGCCAGCAGGTATGAGGCGGTACAGCTGCAGCGTCAGGTATATACGGCGGAACAGATCAAGCATGAAAATGAGAGCATCTATTATCATGTGGATGCGATCCATACGGCGATCCATGAAAACAGACAGGTATCCTTCCGGTATCTGGAGTGGAATCTGCAGAAGGAGCTGGTGCCGCGTAAAGGCGGGAAGTATTACCGGATCAGTCCCTGGTCGCTGATGTGGAATGATGAAAATTATTATCTGATCGGCTATGACGCGCAGGCAGGGATGTTAAAGCATTTCCGGGTGGATAAGATCGGCCCCATTGAGATGCTGAAAGAGCGCAGGGAGGGGGAGGAAGTCTTTCGGAAATGCGATCTGTCGGCGTACTCTGCAAAAACTTTCGGCATGTACGGCGGCGAGGAGACGATTGTGACGCTGAGTTTTCCGAATGCATTGGTGGGAGTCGTGATAGACCGTTTCGGGAAGGATATTGTTATCAGAAAGCAGCCGAAGGATTACTTTGAGGTGCATGTCAAGGTGATGGTCAGCAGACAGTTTTACGGCTGGCTTGCCGGGATCGGGAAAGAGGCGAAAGTGATATCGCCGGAATCGGTACGGGAAGGATACAGAGAGTATCTGTGTGAGATTCTGGAAAATAAATGATTGAGGAACATCATATCAGTTTAACACTTATTGAGTGGGACGGAAAATTGCGGAATGTTACGTTTTTGGGAATGCATGCCGTTTGAAAAGTGAAAATGAGGGAGCGGCATCAGGATTGCAGAACGGAGCAGGAGAGAGATAAAAAATGACGATGAAAACAGATTACAACGAAAAATACAAACCAACATATCAGATCCATATCGTCAAGAAGGACGGCACAAAAGAGCCCTTTCAGGTACAGAAAGTCGTAAACGCGGTGGGAAAAAGCGCGGAACGCGTGATGGTAATACTGATGGCGGAGGAAAAGGGAAAGATCTGTAAACTTGTCATAGACAAGGTGGAGCAGGAACAGATGACCGAGATCCCCATCGCCGTGATGCACCATGTGGTGGAGTATGCGCTGGAGCAGATCAATCAGGCGGTAGCAAAGAGCTACCGGGACTACCGCAACTATAAGCAGGATTTTGTGCAGATGTTAGACGAGGTCTACAAGAAGAGCCAGGCTATCATGTATATCGGCGATAAGGAGAATGCCAACACGGACTCTGCCCTTGTGTCTACCAGAAGAAGCCTGATCTTTAATCAGTTAAACCGGGAGATGTACCAGAAATTTTTCCTGACCAGGGAGGAGATCCAGGCGGCCCGGGACGGTTATATTTATATTCATGATATGGCTGCCAGACGGGATACGATGAACTGCTGCCTGTTCGACATCGGGGAGGTGCTGCGGGGCGGATTTGAGATGGGGAATGTCTGGTACAATGAGCCGAAGACATTGGATACGGCTTTTGACGTGCTGGGAGATATCGTCCTGTCGGCGGCCAGCCAGCAGTACGGCGGCTTTACGGTGCCGGAAGTGGACAAACTGCTTGTACCTTACGCGGAGAAATCCTATGGAAAGTATGTGGAAAAATATCTCTGCCTCGGCCTGGCGCGGGAAAGGGCGGAAGATCAGGCATTAAAAGATCTGGAAAAGGAGATGGAGCAGGGCTTTCAGGGGTGGGAGTACAAATTTAACACGGTGGCATCCAGCCGTGGGGATTATCCCTTTATCACGGTGACGGCGGGGCTTGGAAAAGACCGGTTCGCCCGCCTTGCCACCAGGACGCTTCTGGAAGTACGGAAAGGCGGACAGGGTAAAAAAGGGCATAAAAAACCGGTGCTGTTCCCGAAGATCGTCTTTTTATATGACAAAAATCTGCACGGGCCGGGCTGCGAGCTGGAGGAGCTGTTTGAGGCTGGCGTGGCCTGTTCTGCGAAGACCATGTATCCCGACTGGCTGTCCCTGACCGGGGAGGGGTATATTGCAGAGATGTACAAAAAGTACGGCAGGGTGATCTCCCCCATGGGGTGCCGCGCTTTTCTGTCGCCCTGGTATGAGAGAGGCGGCATGGAGCCTGCGGATGAGGCGGACAAACCGGTCTTCGTGGGGCGGTTTAATATCGGCGTGGTGTCGCTGCATCTGCCCATGATTTTAGCGCAGGCCAGACAGGAGAGCAGAGATTTTTACGAGGTGCTTGATTATTATCTGGAACTGATCAGGCGGCTGCATCTGAGGACTTACGCCTATCTCGGCGAGATGAAAGCTTCCAACAATCCGCTTGGTTATTGTGAGGGCGGTTTTTACGGCGGCCGTCTGGGCTTTCACGATAAGATAAAACCGTTACTGGATGCCGCCACGGCAAGCTTCGGCATCACCGCGTTAAATGAGCTGCAGGTGCTCTATAACGGGAAGTCTCTGGTACAGGATGGGGAGTTTGCGTTGGAAGTGATGCGGTACATCAACAATAAAGTGGGACAGTTTAAAAAGGAAGATAAGCGCCTCTATGCGATCTACGGCACGCCGGCGGAGAATCTCTGCGGGCTGCAGGTGGAGCAGTTTCAGGCGAAATACGGCATCATCGAAGGAGTTTCGGACAGGGCTTATGTGTCCAACAGCTTTCACTGCCATGTGGCGGAGAATATCACGCCCATCGAAAAGCAGGATCTGGAAAAGCGGTTCTGGGAATTGTTTAACGGCGGCAAGATTCAGTATGTGAAGTATCCCATCGACTATAATCTGGAGGCGATCCGCACGCTGATCAGGAGGGCCATGGAGATGGGATTTTATGAAGGCGTGAATCTGTCTTTAGCCTACTGTGATGACTGCGGACACGAGGAGCTGGAAATGGATGTGTGTCCGAAGTGCGGCAGCAGGAACCTGACGAAGATCGACCGGATGAATGGATATCTGGCCTATTCCAGGGTACATGGCGATACCAGGCTGGGGGATGCGAAGATGGCGGAGATAAAAGAGCGGGTGAGCATGTGACGCCCGCAAGGGAAAAACAAGCGGGTTCGCGAGTTTTTTGCAGGAGGGGATTTTATGTCACAAGGCCAAGATGTTTCGGAAAGACCGGGATGTGACAGGGTATCTGGAGCGGAAGGTGCCCGGAGATATCGGCAGAGAATATGATTTTGTGTCAAAGGAACAGGATCTGAGACTGATCGATGCTTTGGAGGAGATCTATGCGGAAACCGGGAAAATTCTGAGAAGATAAGTTTTAGAATGAAATTCGACAAGAGGTTTTAAGCCTCTGCCGAATTTCTTTTTTTATTGAAATAGCAGAGAAAAAAGAGAGCGTGCAGAGCGTAGAAACTCTGACACGCTTATTTTTTTTACAACGAAAGAGAGGTAAACAGCATGAAGTTAAACAAAGAGAGATTTTTAAGGACAGAGCTAGGTAGCAGCTTAAAGGAATGTGTAACAAGCTGGGATATAGCGTTAGACGCTTGCAGGAAACACGCATACTACACGGACGAATATAAAAGGGAGAGAAAAGTAGCGGATTGGTGTCAAGCACAGTGGGAAGTTTACAAAATGGCAATAAAGCAGTTTTACGGCGTAGAGTATTGCTTTACCAGAACTGATAAATATTATGGGCTGGTTACGGAAAATGAAACAGACTGGCTTTTCAAGGTTGAAAGAAAGGAGAGTAAGGACAATGGCAAGGAGATACAAGAGATTGCGCTATGAGGACAGACGGACAATAGAAAAGATGCTTAAGGCAGGCGACAGCATAGTAGAGATTGCGGCAGCAGTAGGAACGCACAGAGATACGATTTACAAAGAGATTGAGCGCAGCGGCACGGATAAGCTGACATATACAGCCGACGTAGCACAGGCGACACTTTAACCACAGAGAGGCGACGAAAGGGCAAGGAAATGTTTAAGGATAAAATCAGCAAGGAATTAGTGCGGGAAAGAATGGCTTACCCGTATGAAATCAAGGTAAGAATGACGGAGCGCAGGCTAAGCGAGTTTATTACATATTACGGGGAAAGCGGCGTAGCCGTTTCTATAAGCGGCGGGCTTGACAGTACCGCAGCAATGCACTTTATCCATGCGAGATACCCAGACGTAGAGGCGGTAAGCGTGCTGGGGATTGAGTGCAGGGACAATATAAAAATGGTTATGAAGATACGGGACGAGTGGGGCGTAAAAGTGAACATAGCAGCGCCAAAAATGACACAAGAGGCAGTGATAAAAGAATTTGGATATCCCGTAGTAAGCAAGCGGGCGGCAAAGAGCTTAAGCTATCTGCAAAACCCTACAGAAGAGAACGCAAACAGCAGGCGCTTAGCATTGACTGGGATGACAAACGAGGGGAAATATGCCAAAACGTGGGTACTGGCTAAGAAATGGCGCTTTTTGATAGATGCACCCTTTAAGATTTCTGCCAAGTGCTGCTATTACATGAAAGAAACGGCAGCGGATAACTGGGCGAAAGAGAACGGGAAAGCCTCTATAGTTGCCACGCTGGTAGAGGAAAGCCAAAGCAGAATGAATGGGTATTGCAAAAAGGGCGGCTGCAATAGCTTTGAGGGCAGAGGGGAAAGCACGCCGTTTTCATTCTGGACGAGGCAGGACATATTACGGTATCTGCATGAGAACAACGTAGAAATAAGTGCAGCATATGGAGAAATAGAGAAAGACGAGAACGGGATATATAAGACGACGAAAGCACAGCGGACGGGCTGCCCTATATGTATGTTCGGAATGGAGCGGGACGGAACGCCTAACCGTTTTCAGAGAATGTATTACGAAGATAATAGCCGCTGGCAGCAGGCGATTTTTAAATGGGGATATAAAGAGGTTTTAGACTTCTTTATAGAAAATGGTTTTACAAATTATCAGTATTACCCACAAGAAATATTAGACCAGATGCAGACAGAGGAAAATAAACAGTTAAGTTTATTTGATGAATAGGCGGCAGTGCCGCCAGCACCCGCCCTTAATTTAATGGCAGAATACCGAGCTTGAAACTGACTATAGCAGTACAAGCCTATAGCGGGGCGCTGGTTCAATTCCAGCAGGGCGGTTTTGGTAGCAGGCATGGCGAGCCTGCACCAGAGGGCAGCAGGCTAATAGCTGCATCTGGATACTGTGAAAAAATAGCAGCGGTCATACCAGCTAGAGAGTATGTGGACGGTCAACAAGTTTTCTGCGGCTTTTTAATGTGAAAAGCAGCCCACACAGTAAATAAATACGCCAGAGCAGGAGTAAAGCGGCATGGAAAGACAGAGAGCGCCGCCGAAAGGAAAGGTTTAAGGGATTTGGCAAGGCAAGGAATTGTATATCACGGTGGCGGCAGTAGTAATGCGGGCTGCCGCCAGAAGAGGCAGGGAATGAGAGCAGTATATAGGGAATATGGGGACAGCTATATAAACGGCTACGCAGATGCTTTGGCGGATATGCGGCGCTGGCAGCAGACAAGGCGGCAGCAGGAATGGGAAAGACAAGCCCGCCGCTGGTACTTCCTTAAGCAGAGGGCGCTAGGGGCAGTGCTGCTGGCAGTTACCGTGCTGGCGGTATGGATTTTAGAGGGCGACGCTACAATAGCGCTTATCACAGTACCGCTGGGGCTTGCGCTGGTATTCAGTAAGCAAATGCTGGTAGTGAATGAGTATTATTTTAGGACAGAAGAGAGGCGGGCAGGAAATGGCAATATATAGGGAAGTACGCACAGAGGTATACTGCGACATATGCGGCGAGCAGATAGTAGCCTTTAAGAACGCAGGCAGGACGGGTGGCGTAAGCAGGGAATGGGCGGCGTATTTTGCACGTCAAGAGGGCTGCACAACGGGCAAAAAGGTTATCTGTAAAAGCTGCCGCATAAGCAGGCGTATAGAAAAATGTAGCCTACAAAAGAAGTGCGGAGAGGCAGGAAAGGACGGGGACGGTACTTGTCTGGGATTTGGAAAACCGTTTGACGACGAGCCTATAGAGCAGTGCAAACGCTGTATTGCGTGTACTTCTTTTAACTGGGAAGAGGAAAAACATAGGTTAGGAATAGAGGGCAGAAACAGAAAGCGAGGCAAATAATGAGTGAGGTATACATACGCAGCCAGAACCACGAAGAGATATATACGCTGAATGGTTCATATGCGATAAAGTACAAAGAATTTAGTGTTAGTAAGGAACACCGTATATTTATATGTTTGAGTGCAGAGTCAATGTACACGATGGGAGTATATGAGAGTAAAGAGCGCTGCATAGAGGTACTGGACGAGATACAAGCAGTATGCAGGAGTTATTTAAAAGTAGAGGGCGGCGCTGCGTTGATGCGGGGCGGCATGGACGTACAGCCAGCAGCTTTTACAGTACCGAGATTTTACCAGATGCCAGAGAAATAGTATGGCAGAAATCATATTACACCCATGCCACCCAGACTATTGTAAGGAATGTATTTTTTATGGCAGCAGTAATGGCGGCTGCCAGAGCGAGGATTACATACAGAACAGCTACAAAGTAAATTGCGTGTGGCATTACTGCAAATACAAGCGGAAGAGGCACACAGAAAGCGAGGTAAGAGAATGAAATACAGATATTACAGCACACAGCGCCCAGTATCGGCGGGGACATATCCAAAGCCAAAGGATAACCCAGCTATGCTTATTCACAATTACAATGAGCGGCAATACGTGACAGAGATAGGGCGGCTGGCATGGGGATATATTGAGTATGATAAGCCGCTGGAAAATGCAGACATTGACGGCTACGAGCTTATACCAGCTGCTTTTTTCTCATAAAGAAAGCGAGTGGAAATATGTACACATGGAAAAACGGGAACTATCAGCACGTAGGCGCAAACATTCAGAAGAGCATAAAAATTGACGCTGAAACACTGGAAATCATAGAGGCGGTAGCGGGGCGCAGCTTTTCTGACAAAGTGCGGAACATGGCGGCAGAGTATGTACGGCTAAAGTGTGACGAACTGGCGTCTAAAAAGTAATAACTATTTCAGGATTAAGTAATACTTTTGCGAAAGTGAGGGCGGCGCATGGAAGAGAACGACGAGCAGCGCAGGGAGCTTATACACAAATTCTACCAGATTTACAGAGCATTACAGAAGAGGCACAGCTTAAGAGAGCATAGCCATTTTGACATATACGGCAATAACCTTATTGAAATCTGGGAGTATGAGGGCGAAAGAAAAGGGCGCTGCATCTGCAAAGTGAAAGAGGATACAGAAATAGCCTGCTACCAGCGGGCAATAGAAATGCTGGAAAACTACAGCGGAAAGGAAATAGTAAGGCATGAAAAGAGAGCAGGATAAAAAGCCAGACTTTTTACGGGATATTAACACGGCGATTATGGAAGAGCTGACAGCGGGCGGCATTAAGGACAATGCAGCAGGGCTGGCAGGGGAGCTGAAAGAGGTTGAAGAGGTTACGGAGCTTTGCGGGCTGCGCTTTAGCGGCTATCTGGCAAAGGTTGAAACGCCACGCCCACGGGAGACGCTGGACGAGGTTATAGTAGCCTTTACGGACGGAAAAGTAGACGCAGGGCAGCAGAGGGACGGGCGACCGCTTAAAGAGTTTCTTACAGAGGGCAGCAAAGTTATTGTATCTGGCATAGTGCAGACGCTTAAGGACTTTGAAAGCGGCAGGGTGCTTGTATTCATTCTGGCAGACTTTGTGGGGCTGGTTAAAAGTCCCATGATGCAGGATGACGTAGCACTACGTGGCGTTATTGCGCATGAGCCTATCTATAGGACGACACCGAGGGGCAAGCGTATTACGGATATTTCCGTAATGGTAAAAAATGAGCTGACGGGTAACAAGTGCTTTATTCCCTGAATCTGCTGGCAAGAGCAGGCAGACGAGGTAGCGGGCTGGCAGCAGGGCGACACGGTAGAACTGCTGGGGAGATACCAGAGCCGCCAGTATGAAAAGGTTATTGATACCGACAGCGGCAGCAGAGAGCGGCGCACGGCTTATGAAATATCGGTACAGCTGATTAACAGAAAGGAGCGGGCGGCTAATGTGTGAATTTTGCGGCAATGCTGCCTGCACGCTGACAAAGCAGCAAGTAGTAGAGCGTGGCGCTATTCTGGAAAGCAACGCATACGGCATTATGAGGCTGGCGACAGAGGAAAGCCCGCAAACATACAGCTTTAAGGACGTGCCAGCGTTTTACAGCTTAAGTGCGCTGATACCAGACGAGGACGAGGAAAGCCCGCACGCCTATTTACGCTTTGTTTTTGACGAGGACGAGGGGGTAGGCGAGTGCTGGGAAGAGCGGGAAGTAGAAAACCCGCTTGCGTGGCAGACAGAGCAGGAATTTATAGAACGATTTGAAAAAGGCGGCGCATGACAGCCCGTGAAATCTGCTACAGCTATCGCAGCGCAAGGCATAAGGCGCAGCAGATACAGATACTTGCAGAACTGAACGCTGTAGACAGTCTGGAAATTATCAAGGCTTTAGTGCGTGGCGGGGAGAGGCTGCCAGACAGCACGGTAAATAAGCTGTTTAAGCGGCTTGACAAATTGGAAATGGAGATAAGGGAAAGAGAGCGGGAATATAAGGCAATAGTGGCAGCATTGAAAGGAGAGCTATAAAAATTGAGGAAAGTATACATATGCAGCCCGTATAGGGCAAAGGACGGCGCACAGCTGGATAGAAACATAGACTATGCGCAGGCGCTTACTAAGCAGGCGATAGAGGCGGGATTAGCGCCGATTACGCCGCATTTATATATGACGCAGTGCTTAAATGAGGACAAGCCAGAGGAACGGGCAGCAGGCATGGCAGCAGGCTTAACGCTGCTGAAAAGCTGCGACTTTGTGATAGTGGGCGTTAAGTACGGGATAAGCGAGGGAATGAGCGCCGAAATAGCGGCGGCAGATGCGGCGGGCATAGAGGTAGTGAACGCAGACAAACTGCGCTATAAGCTGGAACATGACAGCAGGGCGTGGCTGGAAGAGTACGCAAAGCTGCACGCCTGCGAGTTTTGCAGGGGCAGCAGGCTACACACTTGCACAAGCTACCGCTGCCAGCAGCCCTACAGAGAGGCTTACAAGTATGCAGAGGAACATTTTACAAGTGGATAAAGGAAAAGCCCCTACGGTACGGGAATACCATAGGGGCTAAGCTATACAGCTTTTACAACCTAAACCCAGTATATCACTGTATGGCGAAAATATCAAGAAAAATGCGGGCTGCGAGCCTGCTTTATCACTTGATAAAAGTATTAGCTTTAGGACAAGACTACCCAAAAAAGGAGTAAAAATATATGCCATACGTTGAGAGGATTACAAGGGCGGGTAAAACGATAGAGATAGAGCGCTATTTTACGAGCAGATATAAAAAGCAGGGGATAAAGAGGGGGGATAAGGTAAAGCCCACCACAGAGCAGCAGGAGAAAATAAACACAAGGCAGGCAGAAAGAAAGCTGCGTATTCTGATAAATGCAAATTATGGATATGGCGACTATCATTTAGTGCTGGACTACATACGGAAAAAGGGAGAGCCAGACAGAACCAGAGAGCAGATGCGCAAAGACATAGATATATTTCTACGGGAGTGCCGCAAGGAGTATAAAAAGGCTGGGCTAGAGTTTAAATACATACACGTAATGGAGATAGGCAAGAAAGGCGCAAGGCATCATCATTTAGTCATAAACCAGATAGACACAAAGATATTGCAGCAGTGCTGGTACAAGGCGTATGAGGGGCATAACAGAGTAAAAGTGTTTCCTTTGGACGACAGCGGGAACTATGCGGAGCTGGCAGCGTATTTGATTAAATACACGGATACGCACAGAAAAGCAGAGGACGGGGCGCTACAAGGCAAGCGCTGGAATTGCAGCAGGAATTTAGTAAGACCAGAGCCAGAGATACGGATAATTTCAAGCCGTGAATGGTTTAAGGCAGAGGCAAGACCGATTAAGGGCTACTACGTAGACAAGGACAGCGTAAGCAAGGGAGTACATAGCCCAGAGTATTACGGATATGGGTATTTCAGATACACGCTTGTAAAAATGGAGAAAGAGGGGGGATAAGATGCAGGCAGTAAAGGTTATAGGGATTGCGGCAGCAGTCATAGGGGCAGGGCTTTTGAGTGCAGGACTGGCGGCAGCAGGCGCACTGGCAGTAGCCATACAGCACGCCAGCGAGGATATGAGGAACTGGGAGCGCTGGAACGATAACGACGACAGAGGGGTATAAGGGAATGAGGCAGAGGCTTAAGTATTGGCTATTCCAGAGAGGCAAGAACTGTAAGCACTGCTGTCTATGGTGTGAGTATTTCAGCATATGCAGCGGACAGATAGAGCAGGAGCGGCAGACATATAAAGCGAGGCTGCCAGACGGCAGAGGAATAGCCATAAAAACAGTGCCAGAAAGAGAGCGGCAGATACAGCGCCGCATACTGAAAAAATATGCACGGAAAGGAGAGAGCGGGAGAATGAGAAACTTTAGACTGGACGACGAAAGCGGGCATCAAGAGGCGCTATTTAGCTGGGCTGCATATCAGCTGGGACGTATGCCAGAGTTAGAGTATCTGCATCATGTACCAAACGGCGGCAAAAGGGACAAGGCGACAGCTACGGCGCTTAAGAGGCAGGGCGTTAAAGCGGGAGTGCCAGACGTTGTGCTGCCAGCAGTACGGGCAGGATACCACGGACTATACATAGAGCTTAAGGCTGGAAAGAATACCACAACGGACAATCAGAAACGCTGGTTAGAGTATCTGCGGCAGCAGGGATATTATACGGCAGTGTGCTATAGCTGGCAGCTGGCAGCAGAACTGATAGAGCGGTATTTACTGCGCCCAGAAGAGCTTACACAAGAGCAGAAAACAATTACAATGCGCTAGAGGCGGCGCAGAAAGAGAGGCAAAGAATGAAAACAATAAGCATTTTGAACTTAAAGGGCGGTGTAGCCAAGACCTTTACAGCGGCAAACATGGCGTATGAGCTTTACCGCAGGGGCTATAAAGTCCTGCTGCTGGATAATGACAAGCAGGGTAACTTAAGCAAGGCATACGGCAGATACGACGCAGAGAGCGTAGCGCCGATAACAAAGCTGCTTAGCGGGGAATGGTTAAACCCAGAGGAAATAATACAGCATACGGAGTATGAGGGCATAGACATTATCACGGCGAATATGTCACTTTTCGGCGCTACATGGAATTTAACCAAAGAGGAAAACGAGAACCAGACGGAGCGGTATAGCGCCTGCAAGTTATGGCACTATGATTACTGCATCATAGATAACCCGCCAGACATAGGGCTTAACGTGATAAATGCGCTGGCAATAACGGACGAGGTTATAGTACCCGTAAAGCTGGATAATTACGCTTTAGAGGGGCTAGACATTGTGGCAGAGCAGATAGAGGACGTAAAAAAGTATAACCAAGCAATTAAGCTGGCGGGCGTTCTGATTACGTCATACCAGAACACGGACGGGGAGAGCGCAGGTGTGGAATGGTTACAAGAGCAGGGAGTATATAACATTCTGGGGATTGTAAGGTATTCCAAGAAAGTAGCGGAAAGCTCTTTTCTGCAAAAGCCTATTTATGAGTACAGCCCGTGCTGCGGGGCGGCGCAGGGGTACAAGAAATTTGTAACGGCATATACAGGGAAAGCGAGGTAAGGGAAATGAAAAAGAAAATAATTTCAGTGGCAGCAGTTTTGGTAATGTGCATTATTCTTGCAGGCTGCACAGAGGCAGACAAAGTATCAGAAAACGTATCACAAGAGGCAGATAATTTTAATGTGTTACGTAGATTTGCGGTAATAAATACAAGGACAGATAAAGTAGAATTTGAACTTATAGGGGCTTTTTCTCTGGACGCAAGTAACAGCAACAAAATAAGTGTAATTGTAGAAAAAGAGGACGGCACATATTTTAAGCATATTATAGGGCTTAACGAAGATGTATTTTACGTAGTGGAAGATTTAGGCGGTGCAGCGGTAAACAAATACAAGTACGAGGTAAATTACATACCAGAAAGTATAGTACCATTCACGATAACAGAAAAAGAATAGATACGGCATAGAAAGCGAGGTAAAGAATATGGCAAAGTTTGGCATAAATGACATTTTGAACGCAAAGACAAAGGCAGCGGGAGCGCCCACGGCGGCAGAGGGATACAAAGAGATTTATTTAAGCCCGTATGAGGTAAAGGCAGCGCCAGAGAACACGCACCAGAACTTAGAGAACATAGAGGAACTGGCAGACAGCTTTTTACACGTAGGACAAGAGCAGCCCACGGTATTAGCGAGGATAAAGGGCGAATATTTCATAATCGACGGACACAGACGCAACGCTGCTAATATTCTGAATTTGGAGCGGGGACACAAGGAGTATGAAAAAGTCCTCTACCGCTATATGGATATGAGCGAGGCTATGTATGAGCTGCGGCTACTGGCTGGCAACGGATACACGCAGCCGCTTACGGCATATGAGAAAACCAGGTTAGTAGAGCGCACCAAAGCGGCGCTGATGCGGGCAAAGGAAGAGGACGGGCTAGAGATACAAGGCAAAATGCGGGATTTGATAGCCGCTATGCTGAATGAGAGCAGCACCAACGTAGCCAGAATGGAGAGCATAAACAATAACGCCACGCCAGAGGTAAAAGAGCAGCTTAAGAGCGGCAATATGGGTATCACTGCTGCTTATGAGGCTGCAAAGCTGCCGCCAGAAGAGCAGAAAGCCATTGCTGATAAAGTGGCAGCAGGCGAGGACATAAGGGCAAAGGAGATAGCCGCAAAGGTGGCAGAGAAAAAGGCGGGCGACGATTACGAAACGCCACACCCAGAAAGCATAACTTCTTTGTGCTATTCCTGCCAGAGATATAAGGACTGCAACGTAAAAACTGGGACTTGCGAGAAGTGCGACCAGTACATAAACAAGGCAGAGGCAGAAAAGACCGACGAACAGCGGTATAACGAAGAGCAGGACAGAATAGACAAGCAGACCAGAAAGAAATTGCAGCAGCAGGCAGACAAGGAAAAAATGGAAAATCTGCCAAGTGACAGAAAAACAGAGGATAAAGTACATGAGATAAAAATAGCAGCGTCTTACTATGACGACGTTACAAGCGGCAGGAAACGCTTTGAACTGCGGAAAAATGACAGAGGCTATAAAGTGGGCGACAGCCTTAAAATGCTGGAATTTGACGAGGGAAAGCACACGGGGCGCATAATTGATGCAGATATTATTTATATGCTGGAAGATTATGCAGGGCTGGAAGAGGGCTATTGTATTCTGGGAATTGATGTGAAAGCGTTTAGCGGAATGGTGTCCGAAACGGACACGGGGGCAGAGCAGATAGCGGGACAAATGAGCATTGAGGATTACCAGAAAGGCGGGCAGGCAGGAAATGAACAGACGGCAGCGGAAAAAGAAGAGTAAGCAGCAGGAAATAACAATTTTCATAGGCTGCGAAAGGGTAGCCAAAGTAGGGGACTACCGAAAAATGAAAGAAAGCATAGAGTACCAGCTTAGAGCGGGCAGCGTAGTTTTGCTGCCTGCCTATCTGCACGTTGAGGCAATTATACAGCAGCGGGGCAGCAGGCGTATTGAGATTAAGCAGGAAAGCGAGGTAAAACGGCATGAAGTATAGGCAGTGGAAAAAGAATTATAAAAAATTGCATGGAGTAAACCCGCCTTTAGAACTGGATAAGCGCAAGCAACGCAGACTTGCGAAAAAGGCAGTTAAGACTATAAGACTTGTGGACTTTACGGCAGCAGCCACAAGAGCGGCAGAGGCACTTACAAACGCTTTTGCATCTGTAATGCGGGGGCTGGGCGGTGCTTTTGATACGGCGGGGACGGTATGCAGGAATGTTGCGGATAATGTGCAGCCGATAGAGATTAGAGGGCGTGTATTTAGCTGGCAAGTAAGGGAATACGGCAACAGTCTTTATGCTGTATATGAGATAAACGCACTGGGCGGCGCTGACGAGCTTAGAGCCGTTACATATAGCCAAAAGGCAGCAGAAAAGATAGCGGAGATATTAGAGAGCGACCACTTAGAACATATAAGGCAGACAAGCCCAGATAGGATACAGCGCAGGAATGATGCGGCAGACAGCCTGCGGGCAGCGGTCATTACGGCATATGAAAGCGGGGCGTTTGGAAAATGATAAAATTTATGGACGAGATTGTAGAGGCGGTAGAGCAGTTTGTAGAGGGAGTAGGCGAAAATGCGCTTATCATACTGGGGGTACTGGCAAAGATAGTGATTTTAATAACTACGCCAGCATGGATAGTGCCATACAAAGCGATAAGGCGGGCGCTGGAATGGCGGGCAAATTACAGCTACGCAAAAGAGGTGGCTAAAATGGGAGAATATGCAATAGCGGGATTTAAGGCAGGGCTTGAAAGTGTGGAAAAGCCAAAATGTGAAAGCCCAGACTGCGACAGCTGCCCGTTTCCACCGTGCCAGAAAGGAGAGGGCGGGCATGACTAATATTTTATTGATTATTGCAATTTTGCTGCTGGTGGATATTTACGGGCAGCTTAAGAAAATGAATGAAAGGCAGGACAAAGAAAATGCAGGAAATAACGATTGAAGTAACGCCAGAAGTAGAGCAGCTGATACAGAAAGCAGCAAAGGCAGCAGTAGCCGAGTATAAGCGGCAGGAAGAAAAAGAGCGCAAGCGTGATAAGTACCACAATACTTTTACGCTTATGAAATGCTACCGTGATGCCGCTTTCCATATCGAGAACGCCATAAGCGACGGCGAGCAGTTAGAGCTTAAGGGAATGACCGACGAGCAGCAGAGGACGTACTTAGAGAGCGTGAGGCGCAGCCGCTTTAAAACTCTGATTATGACAGCGCACATAGACAAGGCGGTAGAAGAGATAGAGCATAGGCGCAGAATGGCTGGCAGGGAAATAGAGTATAACGCTTTTGAGCTGTACTTTATGCAGGGCTGGGACTATGAGGCAATAGCAGAGAAACTGGGGACGGGGAAGAACACGCCGAGGCGCTGGGTAACTGGCATAATCAATGAGTTGTCGGTACTGTTATGGGGCATAGACGAGGATAAGCTAAAATAGCAGGCTGGCAGCAGGCGTGGTAATACCGTGGTAAAAACGTGGTGTTTACATGGGAATTTGAAAGCTGTATAATGGTAACATGAAAAGAGTAGGCGATAGCTTAAACCGCAGCAGGCGGCAGCAGTAGCCTACTCTTTTTTGTTTTCATTCTTTAGCCTCTACCCAGTGCATGAAACTTAGGGCGCTGGGAATACAAAGAGAAAGGAGCGGGGAAAGTATGAAAGCATGGGCTAAGAGTTTCTATCTATCGGCGGCATGGGAGAATACCAGAGCCGCTTACTTAATGTCACAAGATTATATATGCGAGCGCTGCGGCGAGCCTGCAAAGGTGGCGCACCACAAGTGCTACATAACCAGAGCGAACATTAACGACGCAAACATAACGCTTAACTGGGATAACCTAGAGGCGCTGTGCCAAGACTGCCACAACAAAGAGCATCATAAGCGCACGCCGCAACTGCGGTACGGTTTTGATGCAGACGGGCGCATAGTCCCCCCTATTCAGAAAAATAATTAAAGGGGGAAGATACCGAGGGGGATACCCTAAAATTACCCTACGGGCGTGCGCATACGTGGTGTAGGGGGTGTGGTGGGGCGCAGGAGAGGAAAGCGGGGTAAAAGGAATGGCGACAAAGACGGAAAAGACGAAAGAACAGCGCATTAAGTCCGAGAAGAGCAGGCTTAAGAAGATTTTCAAGGACTTAGACGAAAACAAGAAAAACTTAGTAACGCCGCTGATAGAAAAGGCTGCATTTATGAGCGTGGAGCTGGACGACTTGCAGGAAATCATAGAGCAGGACGGATGGACGAGCGAGTACAAGAACGGCGAGAACCAGTACGGGACAAAGAAAAGCCCAGAGGCAGACACGTACATAGCATTAAGCAAGAATTATGCAGCAGTCATTAAGCAGCTGACCGATTTAGTACCAGCTGCGAAACGGAAGAAAAGCAGGCTAGAGGCGCTGCGGGAAGAATAGGCGAAAGTGCCGTATAAAAACTATATCTATGAGTACCACGCTAAGATTACAAGCGGCGAAATTGTAGCGGGAAAGTGGATAAAGGAAATATATAAAATCATTGTAGGCGGGCTGGAAAAGCAGGAATATTTTTTCAATGCAAAGGCGGCAAACAAGGCTATAAAATTCATAGAGAATTTTTGCCACCACAGCAAGGGGCGCAATGATTTAATCAAGTTGGAGCTATGGCAGAAAGCCATAGTTTCTGTAATTTTTGGCATACAAGACGCAGAAAAAACACGTATTTTCCGTGAGATTTTTATAGTAATCGGCAGGAAAAACGGAAAAAGTTTGTTTGCATCTGCGATTATTGCATACATGGTATACCTAGAGCCAGAGTACGGGCAGGAAATCTATTGCTTAGCGCCAAAGTTAGACCAAGCGACGCTGGTATATGACGGATTTTATAAAATGGTGCAGGCAGAGGACGAGCTAAACGAGCTGGCGAAAAAGCGGCGCAGCGATATTTACTACGAGGAAACAAACAGCTTTGTAAAGCCTATCGCATTTAACGCCAAGAAGTCTGACGGATTTAACCCGCAGCTGGTGGTATGTGACGAAATGGCGGCATGGAGCGGCGACGCAGGGCTAAAGCAGTATGAGGTTATGAAGTCTGCTTTAGGCGCACGCCGCCAGCCTATGATTTTGTCTATCAGTACCGCAGGCTACATAAACGACAGCATATATGACGAGCTGATGAAACGCAGCACCAGCTTTTTAAAGGGCAACAGCAAGGAAAGGCGGCTTTTGCCGTTCCTTTACATGATAGACGACGTGGAAAAGTGGAACGATATAGAAGAGCTTAAGAAAGCTAACCCAAACATGGGCGTATCTGTACAAGAGAGCTTTTTCACGGACGAGATAGCAGTAGCAGAAAACAGCTTAAGCAAGCGGGCAGAATTTTTAACAAAATACTGCAATATCAAGCAGAACAGCTCTATAGCGTGGCTGGAATATGCGACGGTGGACGGCGCAGGCATTGAAAAGACCTTAGAGGACTTTAAGGACTGCTACGCCGTGGGTGGCATAGACTTAAGCCAGACAACAGACTTGACCGCAGCCAGCGTGGTAATTGAAAAGGACGGCGTACTTTATGCGTTCACGCAATTCTTTATGCCACGGGGAAAGCTGGAAACCTTGCAGGCTACGGACGGCGTGCCGTATGACATTTTTGTCAAAAAGGGGCTGATAACCTTAAGCGGCGAGAACTACGTAGACTACCACGACGTATACGCATGGTTTACGGGGCTGGTAGAAAATTACGGTATTTATATACTCAAAATAGGGTATGACCGATACATGGCAAAATATCTGATTGAGGAATTGAAAGACTACGGTTTCCAGACAGACGACGTGCATCAAGGGGAAAACTTAACGCCAGTCATACGGGAGTTTGAGGGTATCATAAAGGACGGAAATTTCAAGATTGTAGACAACAATTTACTAAAGACACATTTCTTGAATGTTGCGCTTAAGCACAACATGGAAACAAGGAAATTCAGACCGATAAAGATAGAGCAGCGGGCGCATATCGACGGCTTTGTATCCGTCATAGACGCTATGACGGTACGGCAGAAATACTGGGAAGAGTGCGGCGAGCTGCTTAAAAACGCCGCATAGAAAGGAGAGTGGACGGTATCAAATTCTTAGACTATCTTTTTCATGGTAAAGAGCTGCGTTATATCGACAGCTATTTTAAGATGCTGAACGGGTACAGCCCGACGTTTACCAGCTACAGCGGCGGCGTGTATGAAATGGACTTGACCAGAACGGCAGTAAACAGCTTTGCCACGCATTGTAGCAAACTAAAGCCAGAGATAGAGGGCAGCGCACTAAAGCGGCTGGAAAAGACGCTACAGCAAAAGCCCAATTATTTCATGGATACGACAAAATTCATTAAGCGGGTGGCGACCTATGTAGCGGTGGAACACACCGCTTTTATTGTGCCGGTAGAGGACAGATACGGGACGCTGTGCGGCTGGTATCCGCTGCGTGCGCAGCGCTGCGAGGTAGTAGAGGCGGCAGGAAAAGTGTACTTACGGTATCTTTTTGGGAACGGGGAACACGGCGCTATTGAGTTTGAGCGTGTGGGGATTATGACGGACTTTGAATATAAAGACGACCTTTTCGGAGAGGATAACCGCACGCTAAAGCCGACAATGCAGCTGATACATACGCAGAATGAGGGAATTATAAACGCCGTCAAAAATTCCGCAAATATCCGTTTTCTGGCAAAGGTGGCAAATATGCTGAAACCAGAGGACATAAAGAAAGAGCGGCAGAGGTTTACCGAGGAAAACTTAAGCGCAAAGAATGACAGCGGCATGATTATTTATGACAACAAATTCAGCGAGCTTAAGCAGGTGGAAAGCAAGCCGTACACGCCAAACGCCTTGCAGATGCAGAACATACAAGAGAATGTATGCACGCACTTTGGTACAAACATGGATATCCTGCAAAACAAGTTCAATGAGGAAACGTGGAACGCCTACTATGAGGGGAAGATAGAGCCGTTTGCAATCCAGCTATCGCTTGTAATGTCAAACATGAGCTTTACGGAGCGTGAGAGGGCGTGCGGTAATGCTATCATGTTTTCTGCTAACCGCCTGCAATATGCCAGCAACGCAACAAAGCTGCAAGTAAGCACGCAGCTTTTTGACCGTGCGCTGCTTAACCGCAACGGCGTAATGGATATATGGAACATGGCGCACGTTGAGGACGGCGAAAAGTATTATATCCGCAAGGAATACACAGAGGTAAGCGAGCTGAAGAACAGCACGGAAAAGCCGCAGATAATCATACAGCAAGTACCGCAGGCAGGGCAGCAGGCAGCAGAGCCAGCAAAGGACACACAGCAGCAGGAAACGCCGCCAGAGCCGCCGCAGGACGGCAGCGGGCAGAAAGAGGGTGTAAAAGATGCCGATTAAGAAAGAACGGGAATATAGGGCGCTGGCTGCGCCGCTGACCGCACAAGCCGCCACAAAGAGGATACAGACGGATTTTTACGTAGAGGGCTACGCTACTACGTTTGATGCGCCGTATCTGCTGTATGAGTTTGAGGACGGCACAAAGATTTACGAAAGAATAGACGCACACGCACTGGACGGCGCAGACATGAGCGACGTTATCATGCAGTACGACCATGCAGGCAGGGTATTTGCCCGCCAGTCAAATAAAACGCTTATCTTAGTCCCAGACCATAAGGGGCTTTTAGTCGCTGCCGATTTAGGCAGGACAGATTTAGCCCGTGGGCTTTACCAAGACATAGAGGCAGGCATGATAAATAAAATGTCATGGGGCTTTACGGTGGCAGAGGAAAAATACGACAGACAGACGCACACAAGGACTATCTTAAGAATTAAAAAGGTTTATGACGTATCCGCAGTGAGCATACCAGCAAACAGCGGTACGGAAATAAGCGCCCGTGCTTTTGCTGATAGGAGTTATGAGCAGGAGCGGCAGGAGTTGCTACAGAGGCGTATAAACTTACTAAAGATTAGGACGAGCTTATAAAAAATCAAAAACAGAAAAGGAGAATTGACAATGCATCCAAGATTGAAAGAAATTGAAACCAGATTAGCCCAGATTAGAGGGGAATTAACCACAAGGGCGGCAGAACTGAAAGACGAGGAAATAGCGGCGCTGGAAAGTGAGGTAACGGCTTTGCAGGAAGAGCGGGCGGCGATTATTGCGGCAGCTGAACGGCGCACCAGCTTACTTGCCAGAATTGCGGCAGGCGAAACCGTAGGCGACGAGGCAGGCGACGGGAACGGCGCAGCGCCTATGGTGCTTAGGAACTTTGCAGGGGCAGCAGGCGAGGGGCAGGACGACGGCGACAAGTACGGCAGCATGGAATACCGCAAGGCATTTATGCAGTATGTGTGCAGGGGCGAGGCGCTGCCGAAAGAGTACAGAGCCGACGCAGTAAGCAAGACCACAGACGTAGGGGCGGTTATCCCTACTACGGTGCTTAACCAGATTGTAGAAAAGCTGGAAAGTACGGGCATGATTTTAACGCTTGTAACCAGAACGGCGTACAAGGGCGGCGTGGCTATCCCCGTATCCACCGTTAAGCCCGTGGCTACATGGGTAAGCGAGGGCAAGGGCAGCGACAAGCAGAATAAGGACATCAAGAAAGACGGAATGATTACCTTTGCATACCATAAGCTGCGCTGCGCAGTAGCCGTATCTCTGGAAGTTGATACAATGGCTATCAGTGCCTTTGAAAGCCTACTTATCAACAACATTGTAGAGGCTATGACAAAGGCATTAGAGCAGTCTATCATTGACGGAGACGGCAGCGGGAAACCGAAAGGGATTTTAGCGGAAACGCCCGCAGAGGGGCAGGAAGTGGAGAGCGCCGCACCGTCTTATGATGATTTGATTGCAGCAGAGGCGGCGTTACCGCTGGCTTATGAGAATGGCGCTAAGTGGTGCATGAGCAAAAAAACTTTTATGGCGTATGTAGGCATTACGGACAGCAACGGGCAGCCGATAGCCAGAGTAAACCACGGCATAGCGGGAAAGCCAGAGCGCACGCTTTTAGGCAGGGAAGTAGTGCTTTGCGATTATGTGGCGGCATACACAAAGACGCTGGCAGCAGGCACGGTTTTTGCGTTCCTTTTCAATTTCAAGGACTACGTGCTTAACACCAACTATGCTATGGGTGTTAAGAAGTATGAGGACAACGACACCGACGACCAGATTACAAAGGGTATCATGCTGGCAGACGGCAAGGTAGTTGACAAAAACAGTCTGGTAACAGTCAAGAAGATTGCGGCGGCGTAAGGGAAAATACGGCGGCTGGCGTTCTGCGCTGGCTGCCAGAAATGAGGTATAGGGCATGAAAGGACATTTAGACGCAGAACAGCTGAAAAGCATGGATTATAAGAGCTTGCAGGCTTTGGCAAAGGACATGGGCGTAAGCGCTGCTGGAAAGGCAGAGGAAATTATAGCCAGAATTGCAGCAGTAGAGGTAGACGTACCAGAAGAGAGCCAGCTTACGGAAGAGGAAAAGGCGGCGGCAGAGGCGGCACGGCAGGAAGAGGAACGGGCAGCAGAGGCAGCAGCCAGAGAGCAGGAAGAGGCGGCGCAGGCTGCGAAAGAGGCAGAGGAAAAAGCGGCAGCCGAGCAGAAAGCCAGAGAAGAGGCAGAGGCGGCAGCAGGGCTGGTTAAGGTAAAGGCTACTACAAGGTTTTTAGACAAGCAGCTTAACCAGATTAAGGACGCAGGAGAGGCTTACAGCGTAAGCAGGGGACGTGCGGCAGAGCTGGCGGCAGCAGGCGTGGCAGAAATCGTGGGATAACCAGAAAGAGGGTGCAGGATATGGCGGCAGATGCCACCACATTAACAGAGAAAATGCGGGCGGCGCTGCGTATCAGCAGCACCAGCGACAAGATAACGGCAGAAATAGAGGACTGTATAGCCGCCTGCAAAGCTGACCTTGCGAACGACGGCATAAAAGCCATTGACGAGGGCGACGCACTGATTATAAGGGCGGTAACTCTTTACTGTAAGGCAGAATTTGGCTATAACGACAAAGCCGAGAAGTTTAAGCAGTCATACGACACGCTGAAAATGCGGCTTGCTTTGTCGCAGGAGTACAACACAGCGCCGCCCGTGTCCGAAACGGACACCGAGGGCGCAGAAAGCGGGGCGTGATATGGCAGCATGGGCAGACGAGATTACACTTATAAGCCAGCAGCCGCCAGACGAGCGGGTAAACGCTGGCGGCTTTGAGAATGAGCCGCAGGAAAGCGCCCGTACTGTTTTCTGCAACAAGAAAAAAGTAGGCTACAGCGAGTATTTTAAGAGCCAGCAGACGGGCAAGGTGGTAGAGGCGAAATATGAGGTACATAAGGCGGATTATGAGGGCGAGGACACCGTAGAAACAGACGGGCGGCGCTTTTTCGTGCTTAAGACCTACGACATAGACGACGATACCATAGAGCTTACGCTAACCGATTTGCGCCACAAGGACGAGGGAGCGTAGTTATGGGAGAATTTAACACAATAGGGCTAGAGGACGTGATAGAGGCTTTTAGCAGGAGAGAGCAGGCTACCGTAGAGGCAGTGCCGAAAATGCTTAAGGCGGGCGCAGACGTGCTGGTAGAGGCACAGAAAGCAGAGGCGCAGGCTATGGGGCTGCATGAAACGGGCGGCTTTATCAATTCTATCAAGGCTACTGCGGTAAAGGGCGACAGCACGGAAAAGCATATTGACATATACCCGCAGGGCAGGGCGAAACATGGAAACGACAGAAAAGGAGATAAAAGCAACGTGCGCTATGCGACTATCGGATTTGTGGCAGAGTACGGGACGAGCAGCCAGCAGCCACGCCCGTATATGACCGTCGCAAACGAAAAGGCGCACGAAAAAGTAGTAGAGGCACAGCGGGAAGTATGGGAGCGTGAAACGGGACAATGAGCAGCTTAAAAGAGATTTTGGAGAGCGCAGGGCTGCCAGCACAGCGGGGCGTATATACTGGCAGATGCAAGCCGAAAGCCTATTATACTTTCCTGCGGCTGCTGGGGGCGCCTGCCGTAAATGCAGACGACACAGAGAGCGAAAGCAAGGAAATGTATAGGGTAACGCTTTTTCATAAGGGCGACTATGAGGCACAGCTTAATAAAACTCTGGAAGTGCTGCGGGCGGCAGACGTTTATATTAACAGCGTTGACGCAGAGAGCTACGAAACAGAAACGGGGTACTGGTTAGTGCCTATCACAATCGAAATATTAAAGGAGTGACAAGACAATGACACTGGGATTAAGAGATTTATTTTATGCAGTATGCACAGAGGCAGACGGCATGGAAACCTACGGAACGCCTAAGAAAATGGCAGAGGCTATGACGGCTGACTTATCCGTAAAGACGGCAGACGGCAGCTTATACGCAGATGATACGTTGAGTGAGAGTGTATCAGAGTTTGCCAGCGGCACGCTTAAGCTGGGCGTAAAAGACCTTACGCCGGAAGTGCTGGCAGAGGTACTGGGGCAGATGGTAGACCAGAATAAGGTAGTATGGGCTGGAAAGGACGACGAGCCGCCATATGTGGCTATCGGCTTTAGGGCAAAGAAAACGGGCGGGCGTTTCCGCTACGTCTGGCTGCTTAAGGTTAAGTTTAAAGTGCCGTCTGAAAAGTACGAAACAAAGGGCGAAAGCATCAAGTTTAACACGCCAGACATTGAGGCAGACTTTACGGCAAGGAAGAGCGACGGGCGCTGGAAAGCTGACTTTGTAGGCACAGAGGACAGCGACGCAGCTAAAACATGGTTTACGGAAGTGCCAGAACCAGCAGAAACAATACCAGAGGCGTAAAAAACAGAATAAAGGGAAAGGAGAAAAGGCGCAGCGTATGGCTGCGCCTTAATTTGTTGATATGAGCGCAATTAAAGACGGTGGCTATACAGTAACGCTGAAAGGGAAAGAGTACAGACTTCTCTTTACCCTTAACGCACTGGACGAAATTCAGACAAAATTTGGCGGCTATGACAAGCTGAATGAAGTTTTTAACCAGAGTAACCCAGACTGGGTAAAAGACACAAAATGGCTGCTTACGCTGCTTATCAATGAGGGGCTTTTGGAAGAGGACGAGAACGCCGCACTTTTCACAGAGCAGCAGATAGGCAGGCTGATACACATAGGAAATCTGGCAGAGGTACAGCAGGCTATTTATGCGTCGTTTGCAGCAGGAACGGCAGGCGACGGAGAGGACAGCGGGGAAACGACAGAAGAGGGAAGAGAAGAGGCGGGGGAAACGGCAGCCGTGCAGGAAAGTTAGACACTGCACGGCTTTTGTATATCGCTATGGTGCTGCTGGGGTACAGGGAGCGTGAGGCATGGAGAAAAACGCCGTACCAGATTGTTACCCTATTCGGATACCACAAGGAATATAACCCGCACATTTTCAAGCAGGAGCGGGCGGCAGCACCGCAGGCAGCAGAGAAACTGGACGACATTGACATAGCACTAGGGGGCTTTTAATTCATGGCAGACAAAACGGAGAATATCAAAACACGCCTATCTTTTGACGGCGAGGCAGAGTATAAGGCAGCCTGCAAGGAAATTAACAGCACCCTTAAAGTGCTTAATTCTGAAATGAAACTTGTTACGGCTGAATATAGGGACAATGCGAACAGTGCAGAGGCGCTGAAAGCAAAGCAGAACGTATTACAGCGTACATATGACGAGCAGGCAAAGAAAGTAAAGGAAACCGAGCAGGCATTAGAGAAATGCAGGCAGGCGACGGGAGAGAACAGCGAAGAGAGTAAAAAGCTGGAAACGCAGCTTAATTATCAGAGGGCGGCGCTTGTTAGGACAGAACAAGAATTAAACAAGACCGCAGACGAACTGGAAAGGGCAGAGAACGCCGCAGATGAACTGGGCGAAGAGATAGAGGAAAGCGGGCAGCAGGCAGAGAACGCAGGCGGCAAGTTTTCTGGGCTGGGCGGTATTTTAGGCGGGCTGGGCGGCGCTATGGCAAAGGGCGTGGCGCTTATCGGTACGGCTGCGGCTGCAATCGGCACGGCGGTAGTGGCTGGGCTGGGCTATGCCGTGAGCCAAGCAGACGAGGCAAAAGGCGCTTTAAATGATTTCTGCGCAGCGACGGGTACGGCTACGGACGACGCAGGGCAGTACAAGCAGGTTATGGAGAACATCTATAACGCTAATTTTGGCGAGGGATTTGAGGACATAGCGGCGGCTATGGCAGAGGTACGGCAGCAGGCAGGCGACTTAGGGGCAGACGAGCTGGAAAAAATGACAACCAACGCATTAGCGCTGCGGGATACGTTTGATTTTGACGTAGCGGAAAGCACCAGAGCCGCCACACAGCTTATGCAGAAATTCGGCTTATCCTCTGACGAGGCGTATAACCTTATTGCGCAGGGCGCACAGAACGGGCTTAACAAGAACGGGGATTTGCTGGACGTTATCAACGAATACAGCAACCAGTATTCGCAGGCGGGGCTAAGCGCAGAGGATATGTTTAACTCTATCGCCAACGGCGCTGCTACTGGCGTTTGGAGCATAGACAAGATGGGCGACGCTTTTAAGGAATTTAGTATCCGCATGAATGACGGCACGGCAAACGAATACCTTACCAGTCTGGGGCTTAATGCAGACGAAGTGGTAGGGAAATTCCAAAAGGGCGGCGACAGCGCAAAAGAGGCTATGAGCCAAGTAAGCGAGGCGCTTAAGAACTGCGACGACAAGACGCTACAGTATACGGCGGGCGTGGGCTTAATGGGTACTATGTGGGAAGATATGGGCGCTGATGCCTGCACGTCGCTTATGGACGTTGAGGGGCAGATAAGCAAGACCACGGACGCTATGGGGAAGATTAACGCCGTAAAATACGACACGTTTTCAGAGGCTATGCAGGGTGCAGGCAGGATACTACAGACCAGCTTTATCATGCCGATAGGCGAGCAGGCGCTACCGATTTTCAGCCAGTTTGCAAACGAGCTGGCGCAGGGTGCGGCAGAGGCGGGCGGCGATATGGGGAAACTGGCACAGAGCTTTGGCGACGCATTAGGCAACATGGTAAACGGGCTGGCAGAAATGCTACCGCAGATTACCAGTTTTGCCGTAGAGCTTGTAAGCGGGCTTGTGGACGGGATTGTAGAGAGTGCGCCAGCAATCGTGCAGGCAGGCGTAAGCATGATTTCTGGGCTTGTGGACGGAATAGTAGAGGCTATACCGACACTGACGGAAAGCGCAACGGAGATAATAACCACGCTGATAGACGGAATTGTAGAACTGATACCGACGCTGGCAGAGGGAGCGGTACAGATTATTGCGGGGCTGGCAAAGGGACTGGGCGAGGCGCTGCCAGAACTGATACCGAGCGTGATAGATGCCGTGCTTACCATAGTGGATACGCTGATAAACAACGTGCCTATGCTGATAGATGCAGCCTTGCAGCTTGTCACGGGGCTTGCAGACGGGATTATAGCGGCGCTGCCAGTCATCATAGAGAAACTGCCGCAGATCATAACCAGCATAATAAATGCGCTGGTAGAGGGCATACCGCTTATTTTGGAGAGCGCAGGCGACATTATAGTAGCGCTTGTGGACGGCATTATAGATGCAATACCGCTGCTTATAGCGGCAGTACCGCAGATTATTGTAGCCATTGTAGAGGGGCTTATAACGGGGCTGCCTAAAATCGTGGCGGCAGCAGGGCAGCTTGTGACTACGATTTTAAACAAGTTAAAGGAGCTGCCAACGTTGATACCGCAGGCGATAGCGGCGGGCATAGAAAAAATAGCCGAGTGGGGCGCAAGCATGAAAGAAAAGGGCGGCACAGTCATTACGGAGTTTGTAACAAAAGTGATAGACACCGTAAAGGAACTGCCGCAGAAAATCTGGGACGGCATAGTTGATGCAGTTACCAGAGTAGCCACATGGGGCTTGAATATGCAGACCAAAGCAAAAGAAGTAATGAACACAATGCTTACGAACATTGTAACCATTGTGAAAGAAACACCGCAGAAAATCTGGAACTGCATCATAGGGGCAGTTACAAAAGTTGCTACGTGGGGCGCAAACATGGTAGCAAAGGCAAAAGAGGTAATGAACACAATGCTTACGAACATTGTAACCATTGTGAAAGAAACACCCGCCAAAATTTGGAATAGCATCATAGGGGCAGTGAACAAAGTAGCCACATGGGGCAGTAACATGATAAGCAAAGCCAAAGAGGTAATGAACAGCATGGTTACTGGCGTTGTGAACATTGTAAAAGAAGTGCCACAAAAGATTTACAACAGCATTTCTGCCGCCATATCCAAAGTAGCCCAGTGGGGTACAGAGGTAAAGAATAAGGCAGTAGAGGGTATGAATAACTGCGTAAACGGCATTAAAAATGCGTTTGCGAATATCGGCAGTGACTTTGCAAATATTGGCAGTAACATTGTGCAGGGTATCTGGAACGGTATAAGCAACGGCTGGAACTGGTTAAAAGATAAAGTTTCAAGCCTTGCAAACAGCCTGCTAGATGCGGCGAAGAGCGCTTTAGGAATAGAAAGCCCGTCAAGGAAATTTAGGGACGAGGTAGGCGTATTCATGGCGCAGGGTATCGGCGTGGGCTTTTCTGATGAAATGGGGAAAGTAAACAAGCAGATTGAGGACAACATACCGCAGGAGTTTGATATAGGCGCAAAAGTCAATGTAGACAAAGATTTTACGTATGACTGGGACGGCGACGGAAACCCGAAAAAGCCAAAGCCGAAAGGCGGCGGGGCAGCAGGCGGCTTTACCGTGATACAGAACATTTACGCAAATACCACGGATTATGCAAAGCAGCAGAAAGAGGCTGCAAGACAATTCAGAATGATAGCAAGGACGGTGTAGGGCATGGAAAATGAAAAGCTGACTTACAGAAATTCACGGGGCGAGAGCCTAGAGCTGGGGGTAGACAGTATATTTTTCTGCAACATAAGCAAGGACGTAGGAGGCATAGCAGGCGTTACGAATGTGATTTACAGCACAAACAGCATGGGGCAGCACGGCGACACATACGTAGGGCAGCGCATAGAGGCAAGGGACATGGATATTTTAGGGCATATCAACACACGGGACAAGGCGCAGGCATTACAGCTGCGCCGCCAGATGCTTAAAATACTTAACCCAGAGCTGGGCGGCACGCTGACTTATGAGTATGGCGGCTTTAAGCGTGTGATAAATTGCAGGACGTTTGGAGAGCCGAAGATAGAGAAAAAAAGTGTACTGTATGAATTTGCTTTCCAGCTGGAGTGCCTTAATCCGTTCTGGCGTGAAGAGGACGAAACAAAAGAGGATATAGCAAGTTGGGTGGCTGCGTGGCATTTCCCCTGCGTGATTGATAGGGACGACAGCAAAAGCATGATATTTGGGTACAGAGCCGAGAGCGTGATAGTGGACTGCTACAACGAGGGCGACGTGTCAACGGGTATGCGCATACGCTTTACGGCGCTGGGGACGGTAAGCAATCCCATTCTGCTTAACGTGGATACCGAGGAATTTATACAAGTAAATGCAGTGATGCAGACGGGCGACGTAATAGAGATTAACACGAAGTACGGCAGCAAGGGAGCTAAGCTGATACGGGACGGGAAAGAAACGGACTATTTCCGCTATATCGACGTAGACAGTACATTCATGCAGCTTGCCATAGGCGATAACAATTTTAGGTATGATGCAGCAGGCGGCGTAAATTCCCTTGAAGTTGCGATTTTCTACAACAAGGAATTTTTAGGAGTGTGACGGCATGGAGATAAGGGTATTCGACAAGACCATAGAGCCGCTGGGGGCGATAGACGAAATGGCAACACTGCTATGGCATACGAAATACTTTGACGTGGGTACATTCAGCCTGCTTGCGCCGATTACGGACAATAACAGCCGCCTGCTGGTAGAGGGCAACATACTTACAAAGCACGACGGAAAAAAGGAAGTGCAGACCGCAGACGGCGGGATATGGCGCAGGGCTGCGCAGATTACCTACGTACATATAACCAAAGACGAGAACGGGCTAGAGCAGCTAGAGGCGCAGGGCTATATGTTGAGCCGCTGGCTTAACAAGCGCTGCATCTGCCCGCAGATTGTGGCGACGGCTACGAACCAGAGCCTTATAAACACTATGGTAACAAAGAACTGCGGCAGCGGTGCAAGTGCAAAGCGCCGTTTCCCGCAGTTTACCATGTTGCCGCAGGATACCATAGCAGGCAGCAGCGTTGAGTATGCAAACGAGGTATACGCACAGCTGGGGCTTGAAGTCAAGGCGAGGGCGCAGGCTGGCAAGCTGGGCTATGACATTCTGGTAAACGAAAGAGAGAAGAGATACGGCTTTTATCTGTATAAGGGGAAAGACCTGACGGCGGCAAATAATGACGGTAACACGCCCTGCATATTTTCCCGTGACTTTGATAACGTGAATGAGCAGGAATATACAGCCAGCATTGAGAACTGCGGCAACTTTATCTACGTGCAGGGCGCAGCCGACGACGACGGCAGCCAGCCAGTAGTTACCGTGGACGGAGAGGGCGCAGCGGGCTTAGAACTGGAAGAGGTTTTTTGTGATGCCACGGACATAGCAAGGAAGTACCAGAGCGGGGAAACAGAGGTAACAATACCGCTTAATACCTATCTGGCTATGCTTAAGACAAGGGGCGGCGCAGAGCTGGAAAGCTACGGGAAAACCATAAATTTTGTAAGTACCATAAACACAAATTCAAACTTGAAATTCAAGAGCGATTTTGATTTAGGCGACCGTATCACTTGCAAAGAGGAAAAGTGGGGGATACAGATAGACGCACGCATAACGGAAGTGACGGAAACATACCAGAAAGGCGAGGAAACCATAGAGGCTACTTTTGGGGACAGCCTGCCGACGCTGGTAGACCAGATAAGGAAAGTGAGGTAGAGGGAATGGCAGACAGCTTACCATTCAACGCCATAAAGGTAGGCGGCGAATTTGACAGGACATACAAAGCCGAGGACTGGGCGTGGTATTTTGCCACGTTCTTAGCAAGCGGCGTATTCCCAAAGCCGAGTGACGGGCTGCAAGTAGTGGCACATAGCGGCATGGAAGTAAGGGTAAACATGGGGTATGCCTTTATAAACGGGTACGCCTTTAGAAACCCAGTAAGCAGGGGCGTAACGCTGGATAGGGCAGAGGGGGCGCAGAATAGGGTAGACAGAGTGGTAGTGCGCTGGGATTTGGTGCTGCGTGACATTTACATAGACGTGCTTAAGGGCGTGCCGTCTGCAAAGCCAGTGGCAGCGGCATTAACCCGTAATACGGAAGTCTGGGAGCTGGCGCTTGCGGATATTTACGTAGGCAAGGGCGTAACAAAGATACTGACGCAGAATATCACAGACCAGCGCTTTAACAGCGCATTATGCGGCATTGTGGTAGGGACGGTAAAGGAAATAGACGCAAGTGTACTCACAAAGCAGTTTACGGACTTTTTCAATACCTACAGTCAAGCAGTGCTGGACGAGTTTAGCGTATATAAGCAGAACATGGAAACATACCTTACGCAGCTGGCGGGTATCTATGAAAGCTATGTAACCCAGACAGAGAGCCTTTTTACGCAGTATGAAAGCCAGTTTAACGAGCGCTACACTACGTTTGAGAACACATTGAACAACTGGGACGCAGAGCTTTTGAAAGCCTACACCGCTTTCATGGCAAATATGCAGCTTTTCCAGACAGAGGCGCAGAACGATTTTAACGCATGGTTTGAGGCGATAAAAGGGCAGCTGGGGGAAGATGCGGCAGGGAAGATACAGCTTGAAATAGACGGGCTTAAGGCAGCAGTGCAGGAGCTTACGGAAACGGCGGCAGCAGGAACGGCGGCAACGGCAGAGGCGCTTAAGGGGCTGGAAGAGCGGGTAACAAGGATAGAAAGCGGCTGGGGCATTGACTTTAAGCATGATGCGGTACTGGGGCTTTGCTACATGGGCGCAGCCTACATGAGCCAGCATTACGAAAGAGAGGTAGACACGGCAGTATTAGGGCTTGCTTATGCGGGCAATTCCTATCTTGCAAATACATTTTAGGAAAGGTGGCAGACCATGAAAGGATTTCCAAAGACTTTAAAGACCAAAGAGGACTATTACAACTGCCTTGCTATGGTGGCGGCTGGGGAGCTGGCGGCGGCTGATTTGCTGGCAAAGATTGAGAGCGCAGAGGCGCAGAGGCACATACAGTGCGCAGTAGTGGCGGCGCAGCCAGAAAAGAAAGCCGTAACGCTTATCTACTGCGACGAGGCAGCGGCAGGCATGAAGTTTACGGCGGGCGGCGTATCTGGCACGGTGCAGGCAGTGACGCACGTACAGAGCGACGAGGCGCAGGCAGCAGGAGAGGCGGCGAATGACCGCACGGCGCTTACACTGTCTAAGGCAGTGGCGGCAGACTGTACCGTAATTGCGCTGGAAACGGCAGAAACCGTGGCAGGCATGACAACTGACGACATTACAGCACTGAAAGGAGTATTGAAACAGTATGAGTAGGTTAATGGTTGACGACGTGACAAAGACCGACGCAAGGGCGCTTTTGAACGTAAACAAAATGGCTATGATAAGCGACATTGTAGCGCCCAGCAACGAGTATATGTATGCCAGCGGCGCAAACGAGCTGACGGTAGTAGAGGGCTGCGTTATCGCAGTGGGCGGCGCTGGTATCTTTAAGACGGGTAACACGGTGCTTACGGCTGCTAATCTGGACGTAGGTAGCGCTTTTGCCGTGGGTAATGATTACTATGTATATATCTGCGACAGCAGGATTGATGCGGCAGACGAGCAGTATATTATTTCTCTTAATTCCACGTACCCTAACGGCTGGAACGCAAGCAACAGCCGTAAAATAGGCGGTTTTCATTACGGGCGCTGCCGCAAGGTAGACGCAAATTTGCAGCCTACAAACGGCAGCGGCGTTATCTTTGGCACTGGCTGGGAGAGCGCAGTAAGCAGCGGCATTGTGCCACGTTCTGTATGGACGCTGGGACACCGCCCGAAATGCAGCCCAGAGGGTATGGTATATCTGGGCGGCGGCACATGGGTAGACATTTACCTTAACAGCGACGACGGCGCAAAGGGCTTAAAGTCCTCTTACAACTGCGCACCCGCCACGGGTACAGAGGGGCTGAACTGGTACAACTTTGTAGAGCGTCTGGCAAAGAGCGGTAAGCGCCTGCCAGATTACAGCGAGTTTTGCGCCTACGCTTTTGGCAGCCCGCAGGGATTGGATAACGCAAATACAAACGCATGGACGGCGACCACGAACACGGGCAGGGGTGTTACGGGCAGCGTGGTAAATGCCGTTTCTGCCGTGGGCTGCGTAGATGCCGTGGGGCGTGTCTGGGAGTGGCTTAACGACCTTATCACAAGGGCAGAACACGCCACAAATGCGGATTACCACCCTACAGCGGCGTGGGGCTGGGACAAGAAAACACCGCTTAAGACGGGCGAGAAGAATTACGACGTAGGTAATATCTATCAGTATTACGCATATTCTTTGGCGGCGCTGCTAGCGGGCGGCGGCAGGAGCGATGGCGCTAATGCGGGCGCGCGTGCCGTGGGTTGCAGCAGTTACCCGTGGGGCGTCGACAGCGACATTGGCGGGCGTGGGGCGTGTGACTCCATGTAGACGGCGGGCGAAAGCCCAGCCGACTACTACGGGGGTGCGAAATGACGGCGCAGGCAAAAACAGACCAATTACACCAGAAAATATATGATTTCCTGCTATACATATACCCGCTGCTAAGCAAGTACCCAAAATTTGAAAAATTCAGCCTGCAAACAGCGACCAGAAACGCCATACTGGAAATGCTGCAAGAGGTAATCAAGTGGGACAAGACGGCGACGAAAAGCCACCTATACGCAGCGGATACGGCGCTACAGCAGAGTAAGGAGCTGCTGCGGCTGGCAAACGATTTGAAGTATAGCGCAATGAACGCCCAGCACTACGGCACAAGCAGCCGCAAGCTGAAAGAGATAGGCGTTATGCTGGGGGAACTCATAGAAGAGGTAAAAGCAAAGAAGTAATAAAGATATGGGGCAGCTGCTTACTACAGCCCTTTGGCGGCGCTGATAGCGGGCGGCAACTGGAACAATGGCGCTAATGCGGGCGCACGTGCCGTGAATTGCAACAATTACCCGTGGAACGTCAACAGCAACATTGGCGGGCGTGGGGCGTGTGACTTAGTGAGAGCATTATAGGCTTAGCGTATCTACGGAACACTAGCAAGGGAATTTAAGCAGATGCTTAACATTCTATAGTCAGGGCGGCTGTCCCGCCGTGAGGCAAAGAGAAAAAGCAGGGCTGCTGGTTAGTAGCTGCGGCGAAAGGCAGGAGCTTTATTTTGAAACGAGCAGGGTATACAACGAACCAGAGCGGCGAGCGTGTGACGCTTGCAGAGGCTATGGCTGATTATGCGAACGTGCAGAAAGCCTACAACAAAGCCAGAAAGTGCAAGCGATACCGCAAAGACGTTTTGATATTTACCAAAGACAAAGAGGGCAATTTGGAAAAGGTGCGGGACGACATTCTAAACCTTTCCTATGAGCCAAGCGAGTACCATTATTTTAAGGTATTCGAGCCGAAAGAGCGGCAGATAATGGCGCTGCCATTCTATGACAGAGTGGTACAGCACGCCATAAACAACGTGCTAGAGCCTATATTTGACAAGCGCTTTATATCCCAGTCCTACGCCTGCCGAAAAGGTAAGGGTATGCACGCTGCCTCTGATACGCTGCAAAGCTGGCTTTATGAGTGGCAGAAATTCCACCCAGACGAGCCGCTTTACGCTATCAAGGCAGACATACACCACTATTTCCAGAGCATAGACCACGGCATACTTAAGGCTGAAATACGAAAGGTTATCAAGGACGCTGGGGTACTGGCGCTGCTGGATAAAATCATAGACCATAACGGCAATATGCCAGAGGGCGTAGGGATACCCGTAGGAAACCTTACAAGCCAGCTATTCGCTAATATTTATCTGGATAAGCTGGATAAGTACGTTAAGCACACGCTGGGCGCAAAGCAGTACATACGGTACATGGACGACTTTATAATCTTAAGCCCAGACAAGGACGAGCTGCGGCGCTGGCTGGCAGATATTGAGGTATTCTTAAGGGACGAGCTGCGGCTTGCGCTTAACCCTAAGACTGCGATACTGGCGGCAAAGAACGGGGTAGACTTTGTAGGCTACAAGCACAGGGCGACGCACAGAAAAGTAAGACCAGACAGCATTAAGCGTGTCAAGAGGACAATTAAGAAGTGCGAGAGCGGGAAAATCACAAAAGAGCAGCTACAAAAGAGTATACAGAGCTGGACGGGACACGCAGGACACGCCGACAGCTACCACTTACGGAAGAAAATAAAAACGCTGGCAGACGCAGCCATACAAAAGGCGGCATAGACCAGCAGGCGCAGGAGTGAGTACATGGGTAACAATTTGCTACAAGTGCTGCAAGAGCAGCAGAACATCATTGAACAGCAAAGCAGGCTTATTGTGGATTTGACAGCAACGCTGGAAAACTGGGAGAGCGTAGCAGGGTACGACGGCGCAGGACTGAAAGAGCGGGCATTAAATTTGCAAAAGCAGAAAGGCAGGATTTATGGAAATGAAGATTTTGGAATTTATCAACATGGCGGCAAATAACAAGGTAATTGAGCTGGTGGTGATTGCGATTGTATTCGATACAATCTTTGGAGTGCTGCGGGCGGTGCGTGAAAAGAGGTTTAACAGCTGCGCAGGGATTGACGGGGCTATCCGTAAAGTGGGTATGCTGATTTCCCTTGTGTTCATGCTGGCTATTGATATGCTGATAAAGGTTAATCTTATCGGCTTTATCCCAGAGGCGGCACGTAACCATTTGGGGCTTACGAGCGTGGGCGTGGCTGAATTTTTCGCACTTCTCTATATTGCCTATGAGGTAGTGAGTATCTTTAAGAATATGGCGCTTTGCGGGCTGCCCGTTAAGAAAGTCTGGGCGACGGTGCGGGCGTTTCTGGGGAAATATACAGACGAGCTGCCAGACACGGACGAGCTGGACGGAAACAGCACCACGGGCAGCGCAGAGGGCTACAGACAGCAGGAAAAATAATAAAACATAGACAGTATGCATCAGGGCGCTTACGGGAAACCGTAGGCGCTTTTTGTGAATGAAAGGAGAGCAGACGGCATGGCAGAGATTAAGAGCGAACATACAAAGGATATGACGGCAGAGGAACGGGAAGAGCTGCGGGCGAGGGTAGAGAGCATGACACCAGAAGAGCTGCGGCAGTTTAGAAACTCTATGGACGCAGACAGCATGGGATTTTTTGGAGAGGAGAGCGTATAGCATGAAAAAGCCAGTAATAAACAAGCTGCTTACACCCTATAACTTTACGGACAAGAACAGCGACGCACGCATAAAATATATCGTTATCCATTACGTAGGGGCGCTGGGCGGCGCAAAGGCGAACTGCCAGTATTACGCAGGGCGGTATATCGGAGCGTCTGCGCATTTCTTTGTAGGATTTGACGGGGAGATATGGCAGGCGGTGGAAACCGAGGACATAGCGTGGCACTGCGGCGCAAGCAGCTATAAGCACGCAGACTGCCGAAACTCAAATAGTATCGGTATCGAAATGTGCGTGAGGAAGAGGAACACAGCCAGCATGGGGGCTACTGATAAAGATTGGTATTTTGAGGACACAACGGTAGAGGCTGCGGCAGAGCTTACACGGTACTTAATGGAAAAGTACAACGTGCCTGCGTCGCACGTCATAAGGCATTACGACGTTACGGGGAAGATTTGCCCTAACCCATATGTATATAATGCAATGGCGCACACATGGGAGAAGTTTAAGCAGATGATAAGCGGCGCTGCATCTGCTGGCGGCAGCCAGACAAATAAATTATACCGTGTGCGCAAGAGCTGGGAAGATGCAAAGAGCCAGATAGGGGCTTTTTCTTCTCTGGATAATGCAAAGAAAGCCTGCACTGCTGGTTATAATGTTTATGACTGGGACGGCAAGGCGGTTTACAGCGTATTTGCAGGCGGCATGGTGCAGAACGGGAACACGGAAAAAGCAATATGGGACTATCTGGCGGGCAAAGGCTTAAATGCCTGCGCCGTGGCAGGCTTAATGGGTAATCTGTATGCGGAAAGCGGGCTTAATTCCTGCAATCTGCAAAACAGCTATAACAAGAGCCTTAATATGACGGATGCACAGTATACGGCTGTCGTGGATAATGGCAGCTACGGCAATTTTGTAAAGGACAAGGCGGGCTACGGGCTGGCGCAGTGGACGTACCACACCAGAAAGCAGGCGTTACTTAACTATGCGAAAAAGGCGGGTGCATCTATCGGCAGTCTGGATATGCAGCTTGCCTTTTTGTGGGACGAGCTGCAAGGCTATAAATCCGTTATCAGCACATTAAAAGGTGCAAAGAGCGTGCGGGCTGCCTCTGATGCCGTGCTGCTGGGATTTGAAAAGCCAGCAGACCAGAGCGAGGGCGTACAGAAAAAGCGTGCAGAGTACGGCGAGGCATATTATAAGAAATATGCAGGCGTGCAGCAGGCAGCAGTACCGCAGGAAAAGCCGCAGGCGGCGGCAGGAGTGCCGTTCAATGTTAAAGTGGATATATTAGACCTTAATATAAGGACGGGCGCAGGGACGGACTACGCAAAGACGGGAGAGTATACGGGTATCGGCGTATTTACCATTGTGGAAGTGAAAGAGGGTAAAGGGAGTACGGCAGGCTGGGGCAGGCTGAAAAGCGGCGCAGGCTGGATAAGTTTGGACTATGCCACACGCTTAGCGTAAGAAGAATGAGGGCAGGCGGCTTACGGGCTGCTTACCCTCTTATTTTTTTGAGAATATTACAGAATATGTATTGACATATTACAGAATATGCAATATAATTAAGACAGTTAAGGGAGATACATAACCCATAACAATAACTGGGCGGCAGGGAAAGGAGAAAATATGGACGAGGAAATGAACGTAGGCGAACTGCTTAAGGAAACAGCCGAGGAAAACCAGACAAGGAAAATACTTGAAATACTCAACGAGTGTAAAGACATTGAAGAGGCTAAAGAAAAAGTAAGAGCCTTACTTAAGAAGTAAGGCGGGGATACAGAAAGGGCGGTGGACTTGCCAAAGCCGCCCAAACTGTTTAAAAGGATTATACATCATAAGGCAAGGGAAAGAAAGAGGTAAAATGCAGAAAGAAGAATTTAACCAGATAAAATATCAGAATGAATTTAAGAAAAAGAATTATGATAGGTTTGAGCTGGTAATGCCGAAAGGACAAAAAGAAGTCATTAAACAACGTGCAAAAGCGGCAGGGCAGAGTATAAGCGAATATATAAATACTGCTATTGCAGAGAAAATGGCTAAAGATTAGAAAGTGAGGTTTATTTATCATGGGTAAAAAGAAAATGGTACTTTATGGGGCGGCTGCGCTTTTTGCAGTAAGCGGAGTGGTGGCGCTGCCGTCTGGGAATATTACGGGCGGTATCGGCTGCATAGTGATTGCTGCCGTATGTTTTCTGCTGGCACACAAACCAGCAAAAGAGGCGGCAGGACAGCAGGCAGCGCCGAGGACAGCGGGAACGCCTGCCGCTGGCAGCAGGATTGCGGAAACCATACGCACAAAAGTAGTGGGAGTGACTTTCCAGAACGACGACGGCGAAAGCAGGCAGGATATATTAAGCCGTATGACGGGCGACGAGGAAATAGAGATAGAGAAAACCACATACAACGGAGAGCCTGCCGCATATGTAAAATGGGGAAATAAAATACTGGGGTATTTATCGGCAGAACTGGCAAAGGATTTGGCGGCAAAGTATCCTAATGCCCGCTACACCGCAGAAATACTGGAAATTTCTGGGGGGGGTACAGACGTTTGGCTGCAATATAGAGCTTGACATTATTGTAGAAGAACAGCAACGTAGCCAGCGCACAGCGGGCGAAACGATAGTATATATAGACCGCAGCAGTAAAAAGTACCACAGTAAGCCTAATTGTTCTGGAATGAAAAACCCAAAGGGCATACCGCTAAGCCAAGCAAAGAAAAAATACACAGCTTGTAAGAAATGCTGTAAATGAGCTATGAAATAAGAGCCGCAGACTTGTAAAAGAGTTTGCGGCTTTTCGTCGTATATAGACCACAACGAAAGAGAGGCAGAAACAATGGCAAATAAAAAGGGGAGCCACCAGCTGACAAGGGCAGACAGGATAAAAATAGAGGCGCTACTTAAAGAGGGCTTAAGCAAGGCGAAAATAGCAAAGCATCTAGGAGTACACCGTAGCACTATATATAATGAGCTGAAAAGGGGAGAGTATGAACACCGTAATAGTGACTGGACGACAGAAATAAGATACAGCCCAGACATAGCGCAGGAAAAGGCAGAGGAAAATTTAAAGGTAAGAGGCACACAGCTTAAAATAGGCAACGATATTGCATATGCAAATTACATAGAGGAAAAAATAGTAAATGAGGACTACAGCCCAGCAGCAGTGCTGGGAGAGCTTAAGGCGCAGGGCAGAGAGGGGGAATTTAATACTACCGTCTGCGTGGCTACTCTTTACAGCTACATAGACAAGGGCGTTTTCCTTAAACTGACTAATAAGGATTTGCCAGTAAAGAAGAATAAAAAGCGGGGCTATAAGAAAGTACGCAAGCAGCAGGCACGGGCGGCAGCAGGCGACAGCATAGAAAAGCGCCCAGAAGAGATAGACCAGCGGGAAGAGTTCGGACATTGGGAAATGGATAGCGTAATAGGCAAGCGGGGCGTATCTAAAAACGTGCTGCTGGTACTGACGGAAAGAAAGACACGGGACGAGATTATATTTAAGCTGCCAGACCATACGGACGAGGCGGTAGTAGCGGCGCTGGATAGATTAGAGCGCAGATATGGTGCGGATATGTTTAAGCAGATATTTAAGACAATCACGGTAGACAATGGCAGCGAGTTTGCAGACGTGAACGGCTTAGAGCGTTCCATACTGGAAGAGGGGGAAAAGAGGACGCATTTATATTACTGCCACCCGTATAGCAGCTGGGAGCGTGGCACAAATGAGGTAACAAATAAAATGATACGCCGTAAAGTGCCAAAGGGTACAAACTTTGACGACAAGACCGACGAGGAAATAGAGAAAATAGAGGGCTGGATAAACGGCTACCCACGCAGGATACATGGCTACCGTTCTGCTGGGGAGCTTTTCGCAGAAGAGCTGGAAAAGCTGGCTTAATATCAGATACAGCGACTTTGAGAGGCTGGCAGCAGTGGCAGCCTTAAAGCTGCGCCCATTTCAGTAAAAGGGAGTTTACAAGGCGGGCGCACTTTGGTATAGTAGGGGCAGCACATCTGCTGTATTTCATTCTGTATAGTTAAATTCTACAAAATACCCACTACCCAATTAGTAAATATGCCGAAAGTGAAAAATTGTTCAAAAAAAGGTTGAAATTTTTAGGGAAAATTCTGAGAATAACTTTTTTCTTCCTGTTTAGAGTGCGCTATGTTACAATAAAAACGGTCTGTGTGCGGCCAGGGATTCAAGGCGCGTACAGTAAGAACCGGCAAGGTAAAGCTGACGGGCAGCGACAAAGACCTTCGGCCCTTCCATGATCAGGTTGAAGTCTTAAAGTATGATGTGATCATATGCCCGACCTGCGGGTATACGGCACTCAGCAGATTTTTTGAGTTTGTGACCACACGGCAGGCAAAGAATATTAAAAGTGCGATCAGCGTATATTTTATTGCCCGGACGGAACAGAAGGAGATCTATACCTATGATGAAGCGTTAGAGCGTTACCGGATGGCGCTTGCCAATGCTATTGTCAAAAAGACAAAAGCCAGCAAGAAGGCTTATCTGTATGAAGACGGTATGGTTATTACGCAGTAAGGCGGAGCATCTTCAGAAAGACCTGCCGGATTATGAAGCGCAGAAAAAGCAGTGTGAGGAAGAGGAGAATGAGTTCTGTTCATGGGCTGATACCGGCAGCAGCAGAAACCTGATGATTTAGAAGGAGGCATATGAAAAAGTGAATAATGCGGCAAATACGGAGAAGGAAAAGCAGGCTCCTGAAATTGTGAGGGAAGAAGACTATCTGTTTGATAAGTCATGGACCTGTCCCATATGCGGCGGGAAAATTAAGGAACGGACGGTCAAGGGCAGTAAGGTAAAACTGAAGGGGAGCGATCAGGACCTTCGGCCCCGTTACGAGCAGCTGGAATTGCTCAAATATGATGTTGTTCTGTGCCCGGCCTGCGGTTATACGGCACTGGGCAGATATTTTGATACGGTGACGCAGGTGCAGGCAAAGAATATCAGGGAAAAGATCTGCGCTAATTTTAACGCGCATGTCGAGGCGAAAAGTACATATAGTTACAGTGAAGCTCTGTGGCGCTACCGGATGGCGCTTGCTAACGCTATTGTAAAAGGGACAAAGGCCAGTGAGAAAGCCTATATCTGTCTGAAAGCGGCGTGGCTTCTGCGCAGCAGGGCTGAGCACCTGGATCAGGATCTGCCGGACTATGATGCGCAGAAGAAGCAGTGCGGCGAGGAGGAAAAAGAGTTTCTGCGCAATGCGCTTGACGGTTTTATAGAGGCGAGGGCTTCTGAGGATTTCCCCATGTGTGGGATGGATGAGTCCACGGTGGATTATCTGATCGCCGCTCTGGCCGTGGAATTTGAACGCTATGATGTGGCATCCCGTCTTGTGGTGGAAGTTTTGCATTCTACGACCAATCCACGGATGAAAGATAGGGCGAGAGATCTGAAGGAAATCGTGTCAAAAAAGATGCAGGAGAGAAATGCAGCTTCGGAGTAACAGGATTCAGTCAGATGTGAAAACGCATGATGTTTGACAATAAGCTGCTGAAAGACGAAAAGGATGCGGGAAGTTTTAAAGGGCCAAGGCCTGAGGGAGCCAAACCTTATTGAGCCTCCGTGTATGGAAGCGATGAAGGATTGCGCAAAACATAAACCGGAGTTATTCAGGACGATCGGAAAAGCAAAATTATATTAGGGCAGGCGGGGAAACGCAGAGATTACGGAATGACATAAAAATATAGTTTTCTCTTACAGCAAAATATGGTATACTTTACCTGGTATTATAAGATTGCAGGAAGGGAGAGTGAGCGATGTACTCATTTGATGAAATTAAGGCCGTGGATGCGGAGATTGCGGAGGCAATCGTAGCGGAACAGGAGAGGCAGGAAAGCCATATTGAACTGATCGCCTCTGAAAACTGGGTGAGTAAGGCAGTGATGGCGGCGATGGGAAGCCCGTTAACCAATAAATATGCGGAGGGATATCCGGGGAAGCGCTATTATGGCGGCTGTGAGTGTGTTGATGTGGTGGAAAATCTGGCGAGAGAGCGGGCGAAAAAGCTCTTTGGCTGTGATTATGCAAACGTACAGCCGCATTCCGGTGCGCAGGCGAATATGGCGGTGTTTTTCGCGGTATTAATTCCCGGAGATACCTATATGGGTATGAACCTGGATCATGGCGGACATCTGTCTCATGGTTCCCCGGTCAATATGTCAGGAAAGTATTTTAAGTGCGTACCTTACGGTGTGAATGATGAAGGCTTTATTGATTATAATAAGGTGAGAGAGATTGCGTTGGAATGCAGACCGAAGATGATCATTGCAGGAGCTTCCGCTTATGCGAGAACTATTGATTTTAAGAAATTCCGGGAGATCGCCGACGAAGTGGGAGCAGTGCTGATGGTGGATATGGCGCATATTGCCGGCCTTGTGGCGGCAGGTGTGCATCCGAGTCCGATCCCCTGGGCGGATGTGGTGACGACCACTACCCATAAGACGCTGCGGGGTCCCAGAGGCGGCCTGATCCTCTGTAATCAGGAGGCAGCGGACAAGTATAACTTTAATAAGGCTATTTTCCCGGGAACCCAGGGAGGGCCGTTAATGCATGTGATCGCGGCCAAGGCGGTCTGCTTCAAGGAGGCACTTACGCCGGCCTTTAAAGAGTATCAGCAGCAGATCGTGGAAAATGCCCAGGCACTGTGCAAAGGTCTGATGGACAGAGGGGTGGATATCGTATCCGGCGGTACGGACAATCATCTGATGCTGGTGGATCTGAGCAGGAAGGGGCTGACCGGAAAGGCCATCGAGAAGCTGCTGGATGAGGCTTATATCACAGCAAATAAAAATACGATTCCGAATGATCCGCAGAAACCTTTTGTGACAAGCGGCATCAGGCTGGGAACACCGGCGGTAACCTCCCGGGGTATGAAAACGGAAGATATGGAACGGATCGCGGAGGCGATCACGCTGATTATTGACGGCGGGGAAGAAAAAGTGCCGGAAGCGAGAGCTATTGTAAAGGATCTGACGGATAAATATCCGTTGCATTAAAAACAGCAGCTGGCCGGAGAGGGAGCCATGAGGAAGACGGTGGGGACCTGAAAGGCAGATGCAAAAATTTAAAAGGAGAATGAAAGATGACAAACTTGGAACTTCAGAAAACAGCCAATGAGGTTCGTAAAGGAATTGTGAGAGCCGTTCACAGTGCGAAAGCCGGACATCCCGGCGGGTCCCTGTCTGCGGCTGATCTCTTTACCTACCTGTATTTTGAGGAGATGAACATTGATCCGGCAAATCCGGACAAGGAGGACAGAGACCGGTTCGTGCTGTCCAAGGGGCATACGGCGCCGGGGCTTTATTCCACCCTGGCGAACAGGGGCTTTTTCCCGGTGGAGGATCTGAAGACTCTGCGGAAGCTGGGGTCATATCTGCAGGGACATCCCTGTATCCATATACCCGGCGTGGATATGTCTTCGGGATCATTGGGACAGGGGATTTCCGCCGCTGCCGGCATGGCTATGGGCGGCAAGCTGGACAACAGGGACTTCCGCGTGTACGCCCTGCTGGGAGACGGAGAGATCGAGGAAGGACAGGTCTGGGAGGCGGCCATGTTTGCGGGCTTCAGGAAGCTGGATAACCTCTGCGTCATCGTGGACAACAACAATTTGCAGATCGACGGTCCCATCGATCAGGTCTGCTCCCCTTATCCCATTGATAAGAAATTTGAGGCCTTTAATTTCCATGTGATCAATTGTGACGCCCACAATTTTGACGAGCTTCGGGCGGCCTTCCAGGAAGCCAGACAGACCAAGGGAATGCCCACCTGTATCGTTGTGCACAGTCTGAAGGGCAAGGGTGTTTCCTTCATGGAGAACAGTGTGGACTGGCACGGCAAGGCTCCCAACGATGAGGAGTACGCCGTGGCAATGGCCGATCTGGAGAAGATCGGCGCAGAATTAGAGAAAGCAGGTGAAGCATAATGGCAGAAAATACGGTTAAAAAGATTGCAACCCGTGAAAGCTACGGCAATGCCCTGAAGGAGCTGGGAGCGGAGTTCCCCAACCTGGTGGTGCTGGATGCGGACCTGGCCGCCGCCACCAAGACCGGTGTGTTCCGGAAGGCATTTCCGGACCGGCACATCGACTGCGGCATCGCCGAATGCAATATGGTGGGCGTGGCAGCAGGTCTGTCCCTGGTGGGGAAGATTCCCTTTGTGAGCTCCTTCGCCATGTTTGCGGCGGGACGCGCCTTTGAGCAGGTCCGCAACTCTGTGGGATACCCTCACCTGAATGTGAAAATCGGGGCCACCCATGCAGGCATTACCGTGGGTGAGGACGGGGCTTCCCATCAGTGCAACGAGGATATTGCCCTGATGAGAACCATTCCCGGCATGGTGGTGATGTGTCCTGCGGACGACGTGGAAGCCAAAGCGGCGGTGCGGGCGGCTCTGGAGTATGAAGGACCTGTGTACATCCGGTTTGGCAGGGCAGCGGTTCCCGTGATCAACGACAGACCGGATTATCATTTTGAGATCGGCAAGGGCTCCGTAGTGCGGGAGGGTAAGGACGTGACCATTGTGGCCACAGGCATCTGTGTGGATTCTGCACTGGGCGCGGCAGAAAAGCTGGCGGCGGACGGAATCAGCGCCGAGGTGGTGAGCATCTGCACCATTAAGCCCCTGGACGAGGAGATCATTATAAACAGTGCGAAGAAGACCGGAAAGGTGGTTACGGTGGAGGAGCATTCCGTTATCGGCGGACTGGGAAGTGCAGTCTGCGACTGCCTCTGCGCAAACCATCCCACTCCTGTGAAGAAGCTTGGCATGCAGGATGTGTTTGGAGAATCCGGGTCGGCGGCGGCCCTGGTTCAGAAGTACGGACTGGACGCGGAGGGTGTGTACAAATCCGTTAAGGAATTTATCTAATCGAAAAAGAAAACAGTTACTTAAGAAAAGACAGTCCCGGATACGTTTCGGGGCTGTTTTTTCTTAAAAAAATTTAAGAAAAAAATAAACAACTAAGATACAAGTTTGTGCTATATTTAAAAACAAGAAACAAAGGATTAGGTGGTAAAATGTTACAGCATACTACTGATGAGGCCCGGAAATCGCCGGAAGTGATCAACATAAAAAGAAACCCTTATCTGGTGGACTATGAAAAACGCAGAGGAACGGAAGGCGGAGAGATCCGGCAGGGAATGCTTCGGACGAACCGCAGTACTTCTCAGAGGCGTTCCGTGGATGTGCCTGTCTACGGAAATACCATGTATGATTCCGGAAGAAACCCAAGAAGACCGAACCAAGGAACCAGGCCGGACGGCGGGAGAAGAGCGGAAACCGGAAGGAGCTATGAGAGAGGATCCTATGGGAGGAGCAGGACCGGAGCGGCTTCCGGCGGCGCCATGGACAGAAGGAGGTACTCGCAGATGCCCCGGGAAAGGGCCATGATCTATGGCAGAGATGCTTCAGGAGCGGGCCGGTTTGAGGCTGAGGCGCCTGTCCGCAGGCGGAGGGTGCCTGCGTCGGCCAGGGAAGGGCAGAGAAAAAAGGCCAGATATCAGAAGCTGGCTGTGGGGATCTGGGTGGTATGTGTTTTTTCTCTCACGATTCTGTTTTTGATCAAAAACGACAGGGCCTCGGCGGCAGGGAGCGGGAACGGTCAGGCGGACAAAAACATAAAGAGTACATATGAGCCGTCAACTCCTGCTCGGGAGGAAACTCCTTCTTATTCCGGTGCAATGATTCAGGGGCTTCCCGCCGAGGAATTTGCCCGGCATCCGGACTGGACGGAAAACTTTTTGACCCCCAACGAATATTCCAGACCGGGGGATCCTCTGGAGGAAATCAAGAACGTTTTTGTCCATTACACGGGTAACCGCAACACCAGCGCGGCCCAGAACCGCAGCTATTTTGAACAGCAGAAAGACACGCATGAGAGGAGTGTCAGCTCTCATTTTATCATCGGCTATGAGGGGGAGATTATTCAGTGTGTTCCCCTGGATGAGATTGCTTATGCGGTGGCTACACGGAATGGGGATTCCGTGTCCATTGAGTGCTGCTATACGGCGGAGAACGGTTCCTTTACGCAGGCGACCTACGATTCTTTGATTGCGCTGCTGGCGTGGCTTACAGATGTATATGATCTGGAAAAGGATGATATTCTGCGTCATTATGACTGCGGAGGGAAAAAATGTCCGATCTATTATACGGAGCACGAGGATGCCTGGGAGCGCCTGAAACAGGATGTGATGGACAAGAGGCAGCTTTAAAATACTGTGGAGGGAGAAAATTTTTACGCTTAAAAATTTATACAGTTGCGGTAGGGAGCCATATTTGCTAAAATGTAGTTGTAAAGCCTGGGCAGGTGACGGTTCAGAGAAGTCTGGTTTATGCCTGGGTTTTGATGAAATGATTTTCAGCTTGAGAAAGAGAGGCTCCAAATGAATACTTTATCGCCTTCTATTTTGGCCGCGGATTTTTGTGAATTGGGAAAACAAATCAAAGAGGCAGGGGACGCAGGGGCCGAATATCTGCATATTGATGTGATGGACGGCCTTTTTGTGCCGTCCATTTCCTATGGGGTGCCGGTGATCTCTTCCATTCGAAAGAGCACGGACACCTTTTTTGACGTACATTTGATGATTGAGCGGCCCCGGCGGTATATCCGGGAATTTGCCGAAAGCGGCGCCGATCTGATCAATTTCCACCTGGAGGCGGAGGATCATGTGGAAGAGACGGTGGAAATGATCAGGAAGCTGGGAAAAAAGGCGGGTATTACCATCAAGCCAAAGACGCCTGTTCAGGCCGCGGCACCCTATCTGGAGCTGGTGGACATGGTGCTGGTCATGACGGTGGAGCCGGGGTTCGGGGGGCAGAAGCTGATGCCGGACTGCATTGAAAAGGTGCGGCAGCTTCGGCGTATGATCCGGGAGAGAGGCCTGGAGACGGATATTGAGGTGGACGGAGGGATCACGGTGGATAATGTGGGCCTTGCTTTGGAGGCGGGAGCAAATGTGATCGTGGCAGGCTCCGCCGTATTCGGCGGGGATGTGAGGGACAATGTGAAAAGATTTTTGGAAAAAATGAGATAAAGGGCGGCATAGGGAGAAGTTTTTCCTCGTTTCTGTCGATAAAGCATGCAAAGAGTAGGGTCATCGTTTTTGCCGAAAGGAGGAAATTATGCAGTTAGGCGGGATAGGGCATTCTCACGGCACGGATACGCATCAGGTGACACAGTGTCTGCATCAGGACCATAGTGTTACGGAAAAGGAAAGCGGGGCCGGGGCAAAGCTTTCTGCGGCAAAAGCAAATCTGCAGGCCCAAAACGCCCAGCAGGAGATATTTTCCTTGACTGCCTGGGTGCAGAGACTTCTGGGGAAAGGAGGCCGGACCCTGCGGGGAATCTGGGGATCCGGAGGCGCAGACGGCGGTGCAGGCCGGGAGGGAGACGGAACGGGCATTGCCGGGGCGGAAGCTTTGGGGCAGGGGTCCGCAGCCGGGGATTTACAGAAGGATTCTTTTTCCCGGCGGCGGACGGCGATTTCGGAAGAGGCTGCGCATTTGGCGGCAGCACAGGCCAACCCGTATTTTTCCGTTGCTCCGGAAAACGGTACAGCCCACGTTCCCCCTTTTCAGAGGATAAAGGCCAGGGTAAAGGAGGTGGCAGGCCATCTGTCAGGCCATCTGCCCGGAAAATTTTTTAAGCCTCAGGCCAAAAGCACTTTTCAAATGAAGCAGGAGCGGCAGGAGAAACCCAAGGAGGATCTGCGCCGGCACAGTAAGTATCGAAAGGATGAAGTGGAAATAGACTGCGTTTTGACAGACGAGAGCTATCTGCTGGACTCCTATGACAGAACGGGGGGTTACAGTAAGCTGTCTGTGAACAGCGGAAAGGCGGCAGTGACGAAAAAGCAGCAGGAACTGGAGACAGAGAAATCCGGTTGACATCCGGCCTTTTTTCTGCTATCCTTTCTCACATAGGAAGAGACCGCTGCCCGCGTGAGGGAGCGGTTGATAAACGCAATGACGAAGAGAGTACATTTTGACCAGTCTCCTACAGAGAAGGCTCCGGCGGGCGCAAGCAGCCTGCATTGCTGAGAGGGGCCGGGGATGGCGGGATGGAATATGGCTTCCGAGCAGCGCACCGAGCCAGGCGGGAGAAAGCTTTTACGCCGGGTGAGACTGCGACAGGTTCCGCCTGTTACAGCGGATAGGGTTAGTGACCTGAAAAGGTCTGTCCCGCAGAGGGCAGATGAAAAGAAGTGGTACCACGGGCGCAGGGCTCGTCTTCTATTATGCAAAAGCATGGAGAGGACGGGCTTTTTTTGGCATATCAGGAAAGCCTTTTACACACTCCTGTATATATGGCCTTCCGGGCAGAACCCCGTGGAAATTTTATGATTGGAAAGGAGAGCAGAAATGCAAAACAGAGGACCGTACTATTTAACCACAGCCATTGCATATACCTCAGGAAAGCCTCATATCGGCAATAATTATGAGATCGTGATGGCAGACAGTATTGCAAGATTCCGCAGGAAGGAAGGATATGAGGTGTTTTTCCAGACGGGGACGGACGAGCATGGCCAGAAGATCGAGCTGAAGGCCCAGGAGGCAGGAGTGACTCCCCGGGAATTTGTGGACAAGGTGGCAGGCGTTATCCGGGGAATGTGCGATATGCTGAATATTTCGTATGACAAGTTTATCCGCACAACCGACAAGGACCATGAAAAGCAGGTACAGAAGATTTTCCGGCGTCTTTATGAACAGGGAGATATCTATAAGGGTGCCTATGAGGGAATGTACTGTACTCCCTGCGAATCCTTCTGGACGGAATCCCAGCTGGTGGACGGTAAGTGCCCCGACTGCGGCAGGGAGGTGAAGCCTGCCAGGGAGGAGGCATACTTTTTCCGTATGAGCAAATATGCGGACAGGCTGATAGAGCATATCAATCAGCATCCGGAGTTTATTCAGCCTGTGTCCCGCAAAAACGAGATGATGAATAATTTCCTTCTGCCGGGCCTGCAGGATCTGTGTGTGTCCAGAACCTCCTTCAAGTGGGGGATTCCTGTGGACTTTGACGAAAAGCATGTTGTGTACGTATGGCTGGATGCTTTGACAAACTATATTACCGGCATCGGCTATGATGCCGATGGAAACAGCACGGATCAGTACAGGAAGCTTTGGCCGGCCAATCTGCATCTGATCGGTAAGGACATTATCCGTTTCCACACCATTTACTGGCCCATCTTTTTGATGGCTCTGGGGGAGCCTCTGCCGAAGCAGGTGTTCGGACATCCATGGCTGATGATGAACGGCGGCAAGATGAGCAAGTCCAAAGGAAATGTGATCTATGTGGACGATCTGGTGGACTTTTTCGGGGTGGACGCGGTACGGTACTATATGCTGCATGAGATGCCCTATGACAATGACGGAAACGCTACCTGGGAGCTGATCGCCGAGCGGGCCAACTCGGATCTGGCAAATATTCTGGGGAATCTGGTGAAACGCACCATATCCATGAGCAATCAGTACTTCGGCGGGATTGTGACAGACAAGGGAGCGGTCAGACAGGAGGTGGACGGTGATCTGAAGGCTGTGGCTGCGGGGGCGTATGCGAAGGTCGTGGAAAAAATGGATTCCCTGCGGGTGGCGGATGCCCTGACGGAGGTGTTTGCGGTTTTCAGACGCTGCAACAAATATATAGATGAAACGGAGCCCTGGGTACTGGCCAAGGATGAGAGCCAGCGGGACCGGCTGTCCACGGTGCTCTACAACCTGGTGGAGGGAATTGTGATGGGCGCGTCCCTTCTGCAGCCCTTTATGCCGGAGACAGCGGAGAGAATTGCCGCTCAGCTGAATACGGAGCTGAGAGATTTTGATCAATTGGAAACCTTTGGGCTGTATAAAAACGGAAACCAGGTGACAGATCAGCCCCAGATCCTGTTTGCCAGGCTGAATATGAAGGATGTGACTAAGAGGGAGGAGGAAGTTGCGGCACAGCTTGCCCTTGAGGCCAAGTCTTCTTCGGCCGGGCAGGAAAATTCCGGGAATGGAGAAAAAGCAGAAAGTGGGGAGGAAGCGGTGGACAACGGAATGGATATTCCGGCCAAGGCCCAGATCACCTATGAGGACTTTGCGAAGCTTCAGTTTCAGGTGGGAGAGATCATCGCCTGCGAGGCGGTGCCCAAGTCCAAAAAGCTTCTGTGCAGCAAGGTGAAGATCGGAAGTCAGGTAAAGCAGATCGTATCCGGCATTAAGGCATATTACTCTCCGGAGGAAATGGTTGGGAAAAAGGTGATGGTTCTGGTGAATTTAAAGCCGGCCACACTGGCCGGCGTATTGTCGGAGGGCATGCTTTTGTGCGCCGAGGACGCGGAGGGAAATCTGGCGCTGATGAAGCCGGAAAAGGATATGCCTGCCGGCTCTGAGGTGTGCTGAGGTATAAATTCTCTGTAAATTTTGTGGTAAGGGGCTTAATTTTTTCTCCAGAATAAGGTATACTCTTTGTCAGGATGGTTCATCCGCCGGCTTATGCCGGCGGATGAAAGAAGAAGCTTCGAGGTGAATATGAGAAAAGAAGAATTTTACTTTGATTCCAGAGACGGAAAAAGCAGGATTCATGCGGTACGATATATGCCGGATCAGGAGGCGGACATCCGCTGTGTGGTTCAGATTGTACATGGCATGGCGGAGTATGTGGAAAGGTATGAGGAATTTGCCGCTTTTCTCACTGAAAGAGGCTGCGTGGTTACAGGTGAGGACCATCTGGGCCATGGGAAATCCGTGGGAGAGGCCGGGGGCTTTGGGTATTTTTGTGAGCAGGATCCGGCCACGGTTCTGGTCAGGGACGTACACCGGCTGAAAAAGCTGACGCAGGCTCTGTATCCCCAGATTCCCTATGTGATCATGGGCCACAGCATGGGTTCCTTTATTACCCGCAACTATATGTATCGTTACGGAACCGGTATTGACGGAGCGGTGATTATGGGAACGGGTATGCAGCCCAAGGCGGTGCTGGCTTTGTCCAAGGTATTTGCAGGTATCCAGAGGATGTGCTTCGGGCAGAGGCATGTGAGCCGGTTCATCGACAAGCTGGCTTTTGGGGCGTACAATAAAAAGATCCAGAATCCTGCCACATCCTTTGACTGGCTGAGCCGGGACGGGGAAAGAGTTCAAAGGTATATTGAGGATCCTATGTGCGGATTTGTTTTCACCGTCAATGGATTTGGTACCTTGTTTGAGCTGATTTCCAGATTGCATGACAAAAAGAATCTGGAGCGGATTCCCAAAGCGCTTCCGGTATTTATGGTGTCGGGAACGGCAGACCCGGTGGGAGATTATGGAAAAGGGGTGAATGCCGCTTTTGATTCTCTGAAGGAAGCAGGATTGGAAAATATTTCGCTGAAGCTGTACGAGGGAGGCAGGCATGAGCTGCTGAACGAGACGAACCGGCAGGAGATCATGGCGGATATCTGGCGGTGGATACAGGAGACGGTGCCGCACAGGCAGTAGTTCAGAAAGAGGCGGGTGTGGCAGGAATGTCTTATGAGATCCGGTGGGCAAGGGACAGCGAGTGGTCCACCACTATGAAAATGATCTGGAGAACCTTCCTGAAGTTTGAAGGACAGGATTATACCCAGGAGGGTATTCGGAATTTTTTTGAATTCATCACGGACGATGATCTGTATATTTCTTTTTTGCGCGGAGAGTATCAGATGATGGTGGCGGTGGAACAGGGGAAGGTGATCGGCGCCGGATCCATACGGAGCGGAAATCATTTATCACTGCTGTTTGTGGATGAAGCTTATCAGCACAGAGGCGTGGGCAGCAATATCATTGCCAGGCTGTGCGATTACCTCAGATATGAGGCGGGGGAATGCTTTATGTCTTTGAAGGCGGCTCCTTATGCGGTGGACTTTTATCGAAAGATGGGTTTTACGGCTGTGAAGCCGGAGGAGGAATATCTGGGAATCCGGGTGACGGCCATGGAAAAGCCTTTGGAGTGACATGCCTTTTGGGTGACATAAAGGTTGAACAAACAATATGTATTCAACAAAAGACCGGGAGCGTGCCGCAGCACGCAGATAAGGAGAGTTATGAAGTTTTTTGACATGGACAGCCCCCTGATGCAGGGACTGGGAAAAATGGCTGATCTGCTCTGGCTGAATGTACTGACTTTGATCTGCTGTATCCCCATCGTTACCATCGGCGCATCTTTTACGGCCATGAATTATATGGCGCTGAAGATGGCGCGGAACGAAGAGTGCTATATTACCAGAGGGTTCTTTAAGTCCTTCCGGGAAAACCTTAAGCAGGCTACGTTGATATGGCTGCTTCTGCTTCTGGTATTCTTGATCCTGGCAGGAGATTTTTTGATTATAGGAAGCTCCGGACTGGAGTTCAACATGATTTTTCGGGCAGTGCTGATGGCGGTGTCCTTCCTGGTGCTGTGTACCTTCATGTTTGTGTTTCCTGTGCTGGCCAAATTCGAAAATACGGTTTTACGAACAATCAAAAATGCATTTTTGATGAGCATCATGCAATTTCCCAAAACGATTCTGATGATTATTCTCTATGCCATTCCGCCCCTCGTATTTATCTTTTTCATGCAGGCGGCGCCGATTTCCCTGCTGTTCGGTCTTTCCGTTCCGGCATGGCTGTCGGCCAAACTGTATAACAAATTTTTCCGGAAGCTGGAAGACCAGATCAATGCGGCCAAGCCTGCTCAGGATGCGGAAGAGGCTGGGGAGGACGAAAGGATTTTCCGGGACGAGCTGGATGAAAGCCTGGCGGGGGACACGGAGGTTCAATAGGTCAGGTTGTTGAATGTGCTCAAGAATTTGAGCGGTTTTTGGTTAAACTGACAGGCTGTGAAGAAAAGCTGTAAGTTTGTAAGCAATTCACACAATAAGCTCAAAAATCTTTGTGGAATAGTGGTATGGCAGGAAACAGCGATATTCGGTATACTATCAATATAGTCAGCAGCTGAAAGCGCTGAAGAGAGATGTGACGCAAATATGAAAGGAGTTCATTATCATGGCTAGTTTATCTTTGACTAACGTATGCAAGGTGTATCCCAACGGCTTTGAGGCTGTTAAGGATTTCAACCTTCAGATCGCGGACCAGGAGTTCATTATTTTCGTAGGTCCTTCCGGGTGCGGTAAGTCTACCACCCTTCGTATGATTGCAGGTCTGGAGGATATTTCTTCCGGCGAACTGAAGATCGGCGACAGAGTTGTGAATGATGTAGAGCCCAAGGATCGTGATATCGCGATGGTATTCCAGAACTACGCCCTGTATCCTCATATGTCCGTATATGACAACATGGCATTCGGACTGAAGCTGAGAAAGGTTCCCAAGGATCAGATCGATAAGATGGTGAAGGAAGCTGCCAAGATTCTGGATCTGACTCCGTTGCTTGACCGTAAGCCCAAGGCTCTGTCCGGTGGTCAGAGACAGCGTGTTGCCATGGGCCGTGCAATCGTTCGTAACCCTAAGGTATTCCTGATGGATGAGCCTCTTTCCAACCTGGATGCAAAGCTTCGTGTGCAGATGCGTGTTGAGATCTCCAAGCTGCATCAGAGACTGGGCACCACCATCATCTACGTTACCCATGACCAGACAGAGGCTATGACCCTTGGTACCAGGATCGTTGTTATGAAGGATGGCGTTATCCAGCAGGTTGACACTCCTCAGAACCTGTATCAGAAGCCTCAGAATCTGTTTGTTGCAGGATTCATGGGATCTCCTCAGATGAACTTCCTGGATGCAACCGTTGAGGTAAAGGGCAGTGTGGCGAATCTGAATATTGCAGGCCGCAGCATTCCTCTTCCTCCTGCCAAGTCCAAGAAGGTGATCGACGGTGGCTATGACGGAAAGGTTGTTACCTTCGGTATCCGTCCTGAGGACGTATATGACTCTCCTGCATTTGTAGAAGCAGCTCCGGCTTCCAGCGTATTTGAGTCCACCATCAAGGTTTACGAGCTTCTGGGTGCGGAAGTTTACCTGTACTTCGATGTGGATCAGTTCCCGATCACCGCAAGAGTAGATTCCCGCACTACTGCAAGACCCGGCGATGCCGTGAAGTTTGCTTTTGATCTTGAGAAGATCCATGTATTTGACAAGGAGACCGAGCAGATCATTACCAACTAATACATCAGTGTGCCTGAGAAAAAGGTGCAGAAGTTTTTCCGATTACTTAAGGGGGGATGTTTTTCATCCTCCCTTTTTGTAATGAGCTATAACAATGCAGCCATACAGCAATTCACGTAACCGGGCGTGGGAGGGGCTGAACTGTTAATTTTCATAAAAAACTTGCGAATGCAGAAAAAATTGGTTATTATGTAAAGAAAGCGCACAGAGCAGCTTTGCTGGCGCAGAATGCCTTATAACAGGCGGATGGGAGTAAAGATGATTTCAAGTCAGATCATTCAGACAAGTATTGACGAGTTAAAAGCAATTACCAAGGTGGATATATGTATTTTTGACTTATCGGGAGGACTGGTTGCTTCGACCACGGATCGTCATGAGATCACCAATGATCTGGTCAGAGGCTTTGCTGTGTCCCCGGCAGACAGCCAGGTGATAGGAGTCCATCATCTGCTGAAGATTCATGATGAAGGTGAACTGCTGTATGTGCTGGTTTCCGTAGGGATCAGTGACGATGCGTACATGGTGGGAAAAATTGCTGTCTGCCAGATCCAGAATCTGGTTATAGCCTATAAGGAAAGATTTGACAGGAATAATTTTTTCCAAAATCTGCTGCTGGACAACCTGTTGCTGGTGGATATCTATAACAGGGCAAAGAAGCTTCACATTGAAGTAGCGGTTCCCAGGGCGGTTTTCCTGGTGGAAACCTATCTGGAGAAGGACGGCATCGTCACGGAGGTTCTGAAGGGAATGTTCTCCAGTCAGGCGGGAGATTATATTACGGCGGTTGATGAGAGCAATGTAATATTGATTAAAGCGCTGAATGCAGACAGTACCTATGAGGATATGGCGGAAGTGGCGGAGACTATCGTGGCCATGGTGAATGCTGAGGCCATGATGAATGTGCGGGTATCCTTTGGCACGGTGGTGCAGGAGCTGAAGGATGTTTCGAAGTCATACAAGGAAGCTAAAATGGCGCTGGATGTAGGAAAGATCTTTTATGCGGAAAAAAGTGTTGTGGCATACAGTGCGCTGGGAATCGGCCGCCTGATCTACCAGCTTCCGGTAAACCTCTGCAAGCTTTTTATTGATGAGATTTTCGGTGATAATGTACCCAGTGAACTGGATGACGAGACGCTGACCACGATCAATAAATTTTTTGAAAATAACCTGAATGTGTCGGAGACATCCCGGCAATTGTTTGTGCACCGAAATACTTTGGTATACAGAATCGAGAAGATCCAGAAAAGCACAGGCCTGGATTTGAGAAATTTTGACGACGCACTCACATTCAAGATTGCTCTGATGGTAGTAAGTTATATGAAGTATATCGACAGCCGGGAGTATTGAGAGAAAATTCAATCATGTAAAATTTGTTATCCGGTTATATTTTAGACAACCCCCTGAATATACTTAGGTGTCAGGAAACCTAAGGGACGCATCGGCGTATATTCGGGGGGTATTTATGTTATACGAAAAAAAGGTAAGATATCTGGAGCATTATGAGGGCGGTGTGCGGGTCGGCAGCAGTGGTTTTGCGAAAATCGAAGCGAGAGACAGTTCCCTCCGGATGGATTTGACAGTAAAGGGACTGCATCCTACGGATTCCTTCACCCGCGAGGTGCTGTTGTGCGGTGGGGGAAAGGAGGCACCGCTGGGAACTATTGTGATCGAAGGCGGTACGGGTGTTTTCCGGCACATGTGTCATATCCGTGAACAGATTGATAAAACAGGAATTTCTTATGAGGAGTGGAGCGGAATCCGCATTTTTCTTGGTGGAAGCAGGGAGATCAGCAGCCGCTGGGAGCCTTTGAAAAAGGAGCAGGGGATTTTAGAGAATAAGGAAGCATCTCAGGAAGTCTTTTCGCGAAGATCTCCTGGGAAACTGCCGGCGGAGGCGGGTGGAATGCCTTCGGCAGAGAAAGCGGATCCGGATAGAAAGGCAGCCTTGGAGGGGACCGGGAACCGGATGCCGGAGAATGACAGGGAGGAGAAGGCGGAGTCGGCGGTGAGCAGGCTGAACCCGGAGACAACGGAGGCGGAGGAAAAAGCAGAAGCTTCCGTGAGAAGGACGAGTCCAGAGGCAGCAGAAACGGAGGAAAAAGCAGAGTCGGCGGTGAGCAGGCTGAACCCGGAGGCAGTAGAAACGGAGGAAAAGGCGGAGTCGGCGGTGAGCAGTATATTATCAAGGGAGACGGATACAGAAAGGAAAGCGGTTTCGATGAGGAATAGGGATCTGGAGGCGGAGAGACCTTTGGCAGGCGGGATATCTTTGCAGGAAAAAACGGAGCCTAAGGCAAGAATGGCTTCAGAGGGAGAAATGGTGAGCACAGCCGGAAAAAAGAGATCTCCGGGACGCTTTGTGAACCTGCAGGAGGACAAGTGGAAGCAGCTTTCTTCCATATACCCTCATATTCAGCCCTTCCATGATAAACGGGATTATCTTTCCCTTGGCCCTGCCGATTTTGTACTATTTCCGGCGCAGAGCTACAAGGCGGTGAACAACAGTTTTCTGCTGCACGGATATTACAATTATCATCACCTTCTTCTGACAAGAGTGGAAAAACGGGGAGAAACCGTCTATTATGTAGGAGTGCCCGGAAACTACTATGAGAAGGAGAAGCAGGTTGCCGTTATGTTCGGCTTTGAGAGCTTTGAGTGTGCCGAGGAGCCTGCTCAGACGGGAGACTTTGGATATTATATGATGCGCGTGGAAATATAATGGAGATTATTCCAGACCCTCCCCGTCAAAGGGTGGAATAAAGCTTTCGTCAGCGCACGGGCCTTCCTGCAGAAAGCCCTGCTCAATACCGATTTTATCTGCGAAATCCAGGATTCTCAGGTACTCCTGATCGGTGATGGTGCGGTTCAGGGAAGGAATGTGGGAGACCTGATTCATAGGGGTATACTGGCTCATTATACTGATGTAAATATCGTTTCCGTAGGTGTCGTGGAGATACCGCAGAATCCTTTTAGAGTCGCCTGCTTCCCCGGGCAGGAGAAGATGGCGGACGATTACCCCTTTTTTCATCAGCCCGGAAGAGGTGTCTATTACGGGACGCCCTGTCTGGCGCAGCATTTCACTGATGGCGGGAGCGGCTTTTTCAAAATAATTGTCAGCCTGGGAGTATTTGGCAGAAACCAGGGGTGAATGATACTTCAGGTCGGGGAGGTATATATCCACCAGCCCATCCAGCATTCTCAGTGTGGAAACCTCTTCATAGCTACCCGTGTTGTACACCACGGGGATATGCAGACCCTGCTGCCTGGCCAGCTCCAGTGCATGGCATACCTGAGGAACAAAATGGCTGGCAGTCACCAGGTTGATATTGGCGGCTCCCTTTTCCTGGAGAGACAAAAAAATGGCGGACAAGTGCCGGAGGGTAATGCGCTTTCCGGCCTGTCCCGAGGCGATAGAATGGTTTTGGCAAAAGACACATTGCAGGCTGCAGCCTGAAAAGAATACGGTTCCGGATCCCTGGGACCCGGAAATACAGGGCTCCTCCCAGAAATGCAGCGCCGCTCTGGCCGCCATGACATCAGCGCCCTGACCACAAAAGCCATGGGAGCCGTTAAGCCGGTCAGCCCGGCATTTCCGGGGGCATAAGGTGCAGCAGCTCATCAACTGATTAATTTTTTCCCAGGTCATCTGCATTTTGTCTGATCTCCATTTTCATATCTTCCATGATAAAAAACCGCACATCCCGGGGAACGCGACTCCATCCGGCACCCTTACGGCACATGAAAGCTTCTGTTTAGTGCTGCTTTGTTCCCAACCTGACACGGTTCACAGATTTCCATTGCGTAAGACCAAATTTCATCATCGCGCCACACACCGGAATGTACGGCATTTTTAGTGTAGCGTTTCCCGGAGGATTTGTCAAGGAAAAAAAGCTTGACGAATCTGTCTGCTGATTTTCATGTGGCTGTGAATAGTAACATTATAGTAATGCGCAAATAATAATGTTATTGCTTGCAGGGAGGATTGCACACATGATACAATGTTCTTGATTCGAGGACAGAAAAAGGCTGGATGGCCTTAAAACAGAAGGGAGACATGAAACTATGAATAAGAGTGCGTTTTATCAATTGTCTTATGGCGTGTATGTGGTCAGCACCTGGGATAAAGGGCGGGCCGTGGGATGTACCGCCAACAGCGCAATGCAGATTACATCGGATCCTGCTACGGTGGCTGTGAGCATCAACCACGATAATTATACGAATCAGTGCATCCAGGATACAGGAAAATTTGCCATTTCCATCCTGGGAGAGCATTCTGATCCCGGGATAATCGGTACCTTTGGATTCCGGAGCAGTGCGGATCATAATAAATTTGAGGAAGTGGAGCAGGTCTTGATGGAGTGCATGCCGGTGGTTCAGGATGCCTGTGCATATATTGTGTGCCAAGTGATTGACAAGATGGAGACATCTACGCACACAGTGTTTTTGGGGAAGGTTTTGAACGCGGACATGCTCAAGAAAGATGATCCCATGACTTATGCATATTATCACAACGTAATAAAAGGAAAGAGCCCTAAAAATGCTCCTACTTATATCGGGGAATGAAGCACAATGAAATGTAGCGCCGAAAGCACGATTTTGCGAATGGCGCGATGCAAGCAGTAACAATACAGCCCCGACTTTCGGGAGAAAGCAGGGCTGTATTGGATTAAATCAGTATTCATAATCTTCAAGGGAAGGAACGTCCTCTGTGAAGGTTTCCTCTCCCAATTCGTTAATGGTGGTTTTTCCGGCTTTCCCATATTGATAGAGCTGATCCAGAAATTCTATGGCAGCGCGGATTTTGGTGCGGAGCAGATATCCGCCGGCTTGGGTGGCATTTGCAAGGGATGCTATGGGCAGATTAGGAGTCCATCCATAAGCCTTTCCGTGAAAATCCTGAATTTTACGCAGTACTTCATTGATTTCATCCCGGGTGAGCGGAAGAAGCTGTGGCGCCTTTGTCATGAGGTCCAGAACGGTTTTGGCAGGTTCCTGTTCCTGGGGATATAATTCCTTCAGGTTTTCATATTCGTGTTTTCCCTCGATGACGTCTTCTATATAGGAAGCGCTCAGGGCAAAGAGACTGAAGGTATTTTCCGGACATAGCTCAGGCAGCAGAAACCGGGCCATGCTGCGATAAGCGTTTAGCCGGGCTTTTTTTCCCAGTCGTCCTATAAGCTCTGTTTCGTCGATTAAAATGGTCCATCCGTGGTAACCCATTTGGGTAAAGAGATGGCTCATAAAGGAAAAGTAATCGGCGCAATGTTTGGTTTTGGTAAAGTTTACATTGTATTTTGCCGGCTGACTGAAAATACGGCGGTATATTTTCCGGAGAGAGGCGTTGGCAATGAAATCGCCCTCCAGATCCGTCTGCAGGAGGAACTTTTCATCGGAATCCTCTGTGTTCAGATAGGAACGGAACAAATAGTATAATTTATCAGTCTCCAGGTGCCTTGCCGAATAGAGCAGCATTTCGCTGGCAATGGGCGTGTTGGAAGAAATTTTTTCCACCTCGTGCATAAAGCCGGGCTGTTGCCGCCTGGGAAGATAGGTATTCTGCATTATTTTCTGGTAGACCAGATAAAGCTTGTCCATAGGAGTTTCTTTGCTGAGTGAAAGGTAGGAAACCACCATATTGTTGGAGTGTGCCAGATTAAAAACCGTATTCAGCAGATGGGTTTTTCCTTCGCCGTATTTACCGCTGATAATCATACCGTTGGCTTTTCCCTGGTCACAAACCAGATCCAGACGATCTGAAATTTCCTTCATGATTCTGGGGCGTGCTTCGGAAAAATACTGACCTACGGTGCGGGAGGGAACCCCTGAGCGCAGGGCTTCAATCATATGTCGTGCTTCGAAATCATACATCAGTTTTTACCTCCTGCATCATATTCCAGATCAGCTGAGGAACGCCGACAGCTCCTGTCCGGGACCGGGAGAGAAGCTCCTCTGCCGCTTTTTTGTCCAGAGGCAGAGCGGGTGAGCTTTTTTGCAACATAGCAATGCTTTTGGAGATAGAAACAATCACCTCGGGAGTATACTCCTGGACGGCCAGCCTGTCCAGATCCACCATGTCGGCAAAACGATTGAAATGCTCGCCCAGGATTTCATTCTGGATACGCATCCAGAGCGCCTGATAAGATTTCAGGCCGGCGTTTTCATCGTCCAGCAATTCCCGGTCAAAGGAATAGGCAAAAAGGATATTTCTCATGCTGTCGATGTCATCGATCAGCTGCCGGATACTCTCATAAGTATCCTCGCGCTTCATTTTTGTATAATGTATCTGCTCCAGGCTGGAACGGCTGGTCAGGATATCCAGGTCGTCCACAGCGATGAACAGACCGGAATATCCGCCCATACGGACAACCTCGGCAAGAGAGCGCAGCATATGACGTGCATTGTACTTTGTGATACGGGCAGGATAAAAGTCCATGGCGCGCAGCTGGGAAAGCTTTATTGAACGATCTCCCTCCAGCCATGCCAGCAGAAGCTCCCGATTCTGTTCCTCCAGAAGGGGATACCCCAGGATGCTTCCGGTGAGCATGCCGCAGGCCAGAGCGAAATTGTTGTCCAGAAGAGGGCTGTCCAAAAACAGATGGCGCAGCTGTTCGCGGATTTCGCGCCGGGTCAGTGCATCGCCGGAGCCGTTCTGGGAAAGGTAATCGATAAAACGCATTCCCTGGGGAATATCGCGGAAATCGAAGCCCATCTCCTGTATTACATGCCGGCTGACGGCCTCCAGACATTCTAAAATATTGCACTGCCGGAAGATTTCAATATAGATCTCCCTGAAATCATGCATCCAAATATTTTTTGCAGAAAAAAGAACGGTTTTATAATTTTCTCTTCGGGCCGCCGCAGCCATTAACTGCAGGAGATGGGTTTTACCGCTTCCAGGGCGTCCAGTGATAAACTTAATTTTGCTTCCGCCGTCCCGGATGTATTCCCTGAGATATTTTTCCTCCCAGAATTCTGTAAGAAATCGAATTCCGCAGGTAAGTTCCGGATCGGGAGGGCTCTCGATAGGAGACGGCATAAGGCCGGATTTGTCATATTGTGACATTATGCATTAACTTCCCTTCTGTGCTGTCTGCGCATATATGAATGCGATGTTTGCTTTGGTGTCTTTTTTCTTACACATAGAAACGAATGGTGGCAAGAAACTGTTCTTTGCCGTCCCTGTCCAGAATGCGGATGGCCTTGCCGCCGACTCTGCTGGGACCAAATTGAAATTTTCTGCCGTTTTTGGTTTCTTCCACATCCGAGATGTACAGCCGTGCCAGATCAAAGGCGAAGCTTTGCTGGTCATAATCCTTTCGAAAGCGGCTCATGGGAGCCAGAAACTTATACAGGCTGGTCAGATAGATATCGGCCTCGGGCTGCTTCTTCAGCTTCAGAAGAGCCAGGTCATATGCCTCGGACAGCTCGCTGGCAAAAACAAGGGCATTAAAAGGAGCTTTGTTGAGTTTTTCCTGTCCTTTCCGGACCATGTCCACAAAGACCCGGGGATGCAGACACTGTACCTTTTTCCGATCCAGATAGATATCCTGATTCTCGGTGTCCAGCTTTACGCGGTAGGGAAACATTTCATAGACGGGAAACTCTCCGCGGACATCCACGCCCTGTTCTTCACAGGCGGCCAGCATTTGAGCGGCAAATTCGCCGTTTTCGAAATATGATTTGGTGTCAAAGCCTTTAACAATTGCATCCATCTCATCCAGAGAGGCTGAGACAGCGGCGGCGGTTTCTGCCATGGCGCTCAAATCCCGGGAAAGGCTTTTGAGATCACCATTTTCCGACTGGCGGCAGAGCGCCTTAAATAGCTTCTGAAGAGAGGCAAGATTGTCCTTTATAGATTTTTCCTGAGGCTGCAGTTCCTGATAAAAAATTTCATAGTTCATGCTTGATCTTCCTTTGTGTTTTTGAATATCCGCGGCGGGAATATTGTTTTTACTATAAAGAGTATATATGAAATAATGGACGTTTTCAACTGTTTATTTTTTCGGTCCGTTTTATAGGACTTAAAATCTGATAGAATATATGTATGAATGAGCGAAAACCCAGATGGGAAACGGAATGGAGGAAGCAGGCGTGAGCAGAGAGCTTTATCCGTGGCAGGAGGAGTGCCTGGAGCGTTGGTTCGCGAATAACGGAAGAGGAATGGTTCAGGCGGCTACAGGGACCGGAAAGACATTATTGGCATTGGAGGCTGCCCGGAGGCTGGAAAAGAAGCTGGGGGAAAAACTCCGTGTAAAGGTCGTCGTTCCTACAGCGGCACTGATGCGTCAGTGGGACCGGGCTTTGAGAGAATATCTGAAAGAATTTTCATATGCGGAGGCAGAAGAGACCCCGGGGAGTCTGCGGGGCAGGATCGGCCTGCGGGGCGGGGGAAACCAGGCTTCTCCTGATTGCGCCTATATGATCTACGTGATCAATTCTGCGCGGTACGAGCTGGCCCGCCAGATTCTGAAACAGCTTCGCCAGGGAGAATCGGTTTTGCTGATCGCCGATGAATGCCACCGATACGAAAGCGGCCAGAATCGGCTGATTTTTGAATTCCTGCCATTTGCGGAGGCTGCCCGGGGAGAATTTTTCTCTTTGGGGCTCTCAGCCACCCTGCCTTCCGGGGAAGCACAGCAGTATTTGGCTTCGGCTTTGGGAAAACGGATTTACAGCTATGGAATCGGACAGGCTTTTGTATCCCGCACGGTCTGCCCTGCGGACATTTATCATATAGGACTGGAGCTTCAGGCGGAGGAAAGAGCAGAGTATGAAGAGCTCACGGAACGGATGACCTATATTTATGGAAATCTGATGAAAGCCTGTCCGTTTCTGAAAAATATGGGACAGAAGGAGCGCTTTCAAATGCTGGAAAGGCTTTCCGGCAGCAGGAATCGAAAAACTGCGCAGATGGCATCCATGTACATACGGCTTGCCTACAGGAGAAAGAGCCTGATTTGTCTGGCATCTGCCAGGACGGACTGCGCCTGTGAGCTTGTGAGCAGGCTGCCTGATATGGGCAGGATCATTGTTTTTGGAGAACGCATCGCTCAGGCGGAGAAATTATATCAGCTTCTTCGGAATCCATATCCCGGCAGAGTGGGGAGGTATCATTCCGGGATGGGGAAGCAGGCCAATAAAAATGCGATGGAAAGATTTCGGAATGGGGAGCTGAGAATTCTTATTGCATGCAAGGCTGTGGATGAGGGCATAGATATACCGGCAGTATCCACGGGGATTATTTTATCCGGAACATCGGCCCGGCGGCAGCGAATTCAGCGTATGGGAAGAGTTATTCGGAACAAAGAGGGGAAAGCGAGAGCGTCATTATATTATCTTCATATAAATGATACCTGCGAGGATACCTGCTTTTTGCCGGATATGGGGGAAACACGTCTGTTTGAACTGGAGTATGCTTTGGAAAGCGGCGAGTTTCGCAATCCGGATTATGATACTGCGGCGAGGGTACTTCTAAAAAATCTGCAGAGAGCCGGTGCAGGAGCCGATGCATTGAAGGAAGCAGAACGTGCTCTGCGGCTGGGAATTGTGCGGGGAGACTGGATGGACGACGGCAGAGAGCTCAGGGAAAGAAAAGAACAGGCGGAAACAACAGGAGAGAGGAATTACTGGATCTGTATGGAGAAGCTTCGGGAAATATATGGGGCATGAAGGTATTTGTATCTTAAAATTTTATTAATTTTCAAAGAAATGTTTGATTAATCGAGAGTAGTATTGTATAATAGTAAATAATAAGGAAAGGAGGTGGAAAATGTGAAGATATTTTATAAAGTTGCTCCCGCTGAAGTGGAGGTCATGGAAGTTCTCTGGGAACAGGAAAAGATGATTTTGACAAGGGATCTGCTGGAACTGATGGCGGCCAGAGGAAGAAATTGGAAAAGGCAGACTCTGAATACAGTCATCAGCCGCCTGGACAGTAAAGGACTGGTAATCCGGAAGCGCGGCTATGTAATAGCGGCATTGACGGAGGAAGAGCTTATGAGGAAACTGGCGCGGCGGATTCTGGACGAGTACTACGATGGAAAACTGAAGAATTTTTGTATTGCTCTGCTTGGAAAATCCGCTGAGACAGAGGCGAAAATCGATAAACTTGTGAGTGAAGTCGAGAAGTTGGAGAAGGAGTCGTGAGTTTATGCCTCAGACTTTGAATGAGTACCAGCAGTCACGGCCAAAGCCGCGGAACGGAAGGGTTGTTGCAAAATTTGCAGCAGCCTTTTTGCGTCCGAAGCAATTTATGATATATCTAAATTATTGCGGATTGCACTTCAGGAAAACTAAAAAACGCGTTAAAGACATTGACAACTGTACGAAATATAACGAGAATCCGGTAATATATTATATGATTACTAAAGGGAAATAAGGGGATGAAAATTGTAAAACAAATATCGGAAAAGGTTGCAAAAAGGAAATGCCACAGGGACTTGACTGCGGAGGAAAAAAGCTTTGAGGACATTTATCAGAGTCTGCTTCGCCTTCAGCCGTATCTGAAACCGGGGGTCGTGGAAGGCGAGGCCATGGAGCTTCTTCAGGGGATCAAGGACATGATCCGGAGAAGACGAAGGTATTATCATATGGATGTGATAGCAGGGTATGAGCGGAAATGCGATATTGATTATATAATTACGGACATGATTGACAGGATAGAAATATCGCAGATATTCCTGAAAATCGTTGAGCCCAAGGAGAGGATAACCGTTACCGAGAAGGAATGTGCCGCCCTGACCGCCTTGATCTGCCGCATGGGGAGGGAAAAGGCGATTTATACGTGGAATGCGGGCAGATTGAGACAGCTGGCAGAAATTATGGATATGCTCATACAGTTATAAAATTCCTTGTAACATTTGGCGTTTCCTGTTAAACTATATAAATATATGGAGAAGTGTGCAGGGCACGGAAAGGTATGGGTATTCATATGGAGCGATTGGCTGTATTGGGCGGGACTCCGGTGCGGGAGACACCTATATTTTACGGGAGACAGTGTATTGAGGACGATGATATAGAGGCGGTGGTAAGGACCTTGAAAAGCGATCTGATCACCTGTGGACCCCGAGTGGAGGAGCTGGAGAGAAAGCTGTGCCAGGTCACAGGGGCCAGATATGCGGTGGTGGTTGCGAACGGTACGGCTGCGCTGCACCTGGCTGCTCTGACCGCGGGCTTTGAACAGGGAGATGAGGTCATTGTCAGTGCCATTACCTTTGCGGCTTCGGCCAACTGTGTGTTATACTGCGGAGCCAAGCCTGTATTTGCGGACATCAGGCCGGACACCTATAATATAGATCCCGGTGCAGTCAGAAAGCTGATTACGCCACGGACAAAAGGGATTGTGGCAGTGGACTTCACCGGTCAGGCTGTGGAGCATGATGAGCTGCGCAGCATCTGCAGGGAGTATGGGCTTACTTTGATTGAGGATGCTGCTCATGCCATCGGCACAAAATACAGGAATCAGCCCATTGGGAGCATTGCAGATATGACCTGTTTCAGCTTTCACCCTGTTAAGACAGTCACCGGCGGCGAGGGCGGAGCCATCACTACAAATGACGAGTCGCTTTACCGGCGTCTCATGCGGGTCCGGACGCATGGTATTACACGGTGCAGGGAGGAGATGGTTCACCCTGACGATGCCAAATGGTATAATGAACAGGTAGAATTAGGGTACAATTACCGGATGACGGATTTTCAGGCGGCGCTGCTTTTGAGTCAGCTGAATAAGCTGCCTAAATTTGCTGCCCGGAGGAAAGAGATCACAGCCAGGTATGACCAGGCCTTTTCGCAGCTTCCGGAGCTTTATGTGCAGAAGGAGCTTCCGGAGTCCGACACAACCAGACACTTGTATGTACTCAGGCTGAAGCCGGAGAGGCTGACATGCACAAGAAGGGAATTCTATGACGCCCTGTATGCAGAAAATACCTGTCCTCAGGTACATTATCTGCCGGTTTACCGGCATTCCTATTACGAAAAGCTGGGATATGAAAAGGGGCTGTGTCCCAACGCGGAAAAATATTATGAGGAATCCATGAGCATTCCCTTATATTATTCTATGACTGACAGCGATGTGGAGGATGTGATTCACGCAGTGAATAAGGTTGTGGAATATTACAGAAGATAAGAAAAGGCAGGTCTGTTCATATGCTTTTTAATTCTTACACTTTTTTGGCTTTTCTGCCGATTCTGTGGTTTGCCTGGTCCGCCCTGAACCGTTTCCGACTGTTCCGGGCGGCTCAGCTTGCTCTTGTGATAGGGTCTTTTGTTTTTTACGGTAAAGAAGACTATAAGCTTTGTTTTCTTTTGGCGTTCAGCATAGCGATCAACTACCTGTTCCATTTGGGACTGACATGGGAAAAAGGCGGAAGGTTCATCAGAGGGCTGCTTCTGGCAGCAGGTCTGTTGTTGAATCTGGGGCTTCTGTTTTATTTTAAGTATCTGGATTTTACAATTAATAATTGGAACCGTCTCTTTGGCACCGGATTTGCGCTGAGAGGGATTGCATTGCCTTTGGGAATCAGTTTTTACACCTTTCAGCAGTTATCTTTTGTCATAGACAGCTACAAGAAGAGTATGGGGCGATATTCTTTTCCGGAATATTGTCTGTTTGTATGCTTCTTTCCTCAGCTGGTGGCAGGCCCCATTGTGCTCCATCAGGAAATGATACCTCAGCTGAAAAAGGCTAAAGAAACCAATTCCCGAGTATCATCGGAAGAACACTATGAAAATATGCTTTCCGGCATTGAGTATTTTGTTATTGGTTTTGCAAAAAAAGTGATGATCGCCGATTCCTTTGCACGGATCTGTGACGCCGGATATGATAATCTGGCGGAACTGAGCTCCGTGAGCGCAATGCTTACGATCTTGGCGTTCACATTGCAGATCTATTTTGATTTCAGCGGATATTGTGATATGGCGCTGGGGCTGGGAAGACTTTTTGACATTCGGCTGCCCAAGAATTTTGATTCGCCCTATAAGGCTGCCAATATTGCGGATTTCTGGAGACGCTGGCATATGACGCTGACCCGTTTCCTGACTACGTATGTGTATATTCCTCTGGGCGGGAACCGCAGGGGAATGGTGCGGACCTGTGTAAATATAATGATTGTGTTCACTGTCAGCGGACTCTGGCATGGAGCAGCCTGGACCTATGTGCTATGGGGAATGCTGCATGGGGCGGCCATGGTAATATACCGGGTAGGAAAAAAGCTGATTGACCGCCTGCCGAAGACCCTTGTGTGGCTTGCAACATTTCTGTTTGTGAATGGGGCATGGGTCTTCTTTCGGGCGGAATATTTCGGACAGTCGAGGCAGCTGTTTGGGCGGTTGACAGCAGGAGGAATACAGCTTCACCCGGATATGATCGCGGCTGTATGGGATCATACCATGTGGAAGGTCACCCTGGAGAGACTGGTCAGCGGCCAGGCATTGCAGGTGATCGGTGCTTTTGCTGTGACAGGATGGTTTGTGCTTTGGACTGTGATTTGTGTAAAGCTTCCTTCCAGCCATGAGATGGTGGAGAGAAGGCGCAGAGGAACGGCATATTACATTACGCTGGGAGCAGCTTTTGCGGCAGCATTTTTACAGCTTTCGCAGGTATCAAAATTTATTTACTTTAACTTTTAGGCGCGGGTTGGATTATGAAGGACAGTAAAAAGGAATTTTGCAGATTTTGTAAGATATTTTTAATTACTTTTTTGACAATAGTGTCGGCATCGGCATTGCTGGTTGTGATAGCCGATCCCTTTTATCAATATCATAAGCCATGGCTGGGAATGCCAGTGATCCTTGAGAATGCCGTTTATCAGACGCCCGGGGCGGCCAGAAATCTGGAATATACAGATGCCATAGTGGGAACTTCCATGACAGAAAATTTTCACACAAGCTGGTTTGATGAAGAAATGGGATGGAATACTATGAAGCTATCTTATTCCGGCGCCCGAACAGATGACCTGAAGGCAATATTTTCACAGATTTTTTCCAGGGAAGAGCCGGTTCACCATATTTTTATGGACATTAACATGTATCAGCTGACTTCTCCCAGCTGGACGGCCTATGCAGAAAGGCCAGGATATTTGTATGATAGTATAGTGATAAATGATTTGCCGTATTTATTTAATCGAGATGTGGCGGCGGATTCCTGGGGTAGAATTTTGGATGGCATTATGGGAAAAGCAGATAATATTGATACGGCATATACCTGGGAGGACCCGGAGCTGTTTGGCGCTCAGAATGCCATGAAAGAGGCTGAAGCAGGCAGGGGGCAGATGCTTGCTGCGTATTATTCCGGAGAGACGGAAGGGGTTGCCCTGCAGGATATGTTAAGCGTTTGTCAGGATAACCTGGATAATATATTGCCCTTTATTCGAGATAATCAGGACACGGAATTTATTATTTATTTTCCACCTTACAGTATGCTCTACTGGGAGCAGAGGGTTTTATACAGAGATTTGGAGAAGATGCTTCAGCTTTATTATTACACAATGGAAGAGCTGCTGGAGTATCCCAATGTTACATTATATGATTTTCAGAATGAGTGGGATATTATCACGAATTTAGACAATTACATGGATATGGCACATCACCGCCCCGAGTATAACAGGTATATTTTTGAGTGCATTAAAAATGGGGAAAAGCGTGTCACGAAGGAAAATATGGAAGAAAAGATCCGGGACATGTACGAATTTGCCCAAGGCTATGACTATGCGGGAATGTGGGGCCAATAGTCGCTTGAAGAGCATAAACAACGGCGCCACAGCTTTGTGAGGCTTGCGGGATAGATGCAATTATGATAAGATTTACGAGGAAAGCAATATACGATGTGGAAATATCCGGTGGATATTTTATGGGGGCTGTGCGGAATGGATAAAATCGCGGTATTAATCCCTTGCTATAATGAGGAACAGACTATCGCCAAGGTGGTACGGGATGTGCAGAAGGCATTGCCGGATGCGGTAGTGTATGTCTATGATAATAATTCCACGGACATGACTGCCCAGCTTGCCCGGGCGGAAGGGGCTGTGGTTCGGCAGGAGTCCAGACAGGGAAAAGGCAATGTAATCCGCAGAATGTTTCGGGAGATCGATGCGGAATGCTATCTGATGATAGATGGAGACGACACATATCCGCTTGACTGTGCGGGTGAGATGGTGGCCGGTGTGCTGGAGCATAATGCGGATATGGTGGTAGGGGACAGGCTTTCATCCACCTATTTTACGGAAAATAAGCGCCCTTTCCATAATTTTGGCAACAGTCTGATGCGTTTTGGCATCAATCGGCTGTTTCATACAGATATCAAAGATATTATGACTGGTTACAGGGCTTTCAGCTATGAATTTGTCAAGACGTTTCCCGTGTTTTCCAAAGGCTTTGAAATTGAGACGGAGATGTCTATTCATGCGGTAAACTATGGCATGCAGGTGGAGAACGTGGTAGTGGAGTACAGGGACAGACCCGAGGGGAGCGTGTCAAAGCTGAACACTTATAAGGACGGGGCCCGTGTCATTCATAAGATGCTCCAGCTGTATAAAAATTACAGGCCTCTGCAGTTTTTCAGTGTGTTCTGTTTTCTGCTGGTTCTGGCGGCGGTGATTTTGATGATTCCTGTTATAAGTGTATACATGGAGACAGGGCTTGTGCCCCGGTTTCCTACGCTGATCGTCTGCGGTTTTATGGTATTGGCCGGAATTCAGTCTTTTTTTTCCGGAATGATACTGCAGGTGATGGCGGCGAAGGACAGGCGGGACTTTGAGTATCGGCTGATGGAGGTCAGCGGAGAGAAGAGAAGGAAAGTGTTTTTTTCTAAAGTTGCAGTTCTGCCGGGGCGGCATGACGGGGAGTGTCAAGGGAATGGAAAAGCAGATGCGCAGTGAATATGTGGATGAAGCGTCGGGGATTTACCTGCGCCTTATGACCAGAGGGGATACAGACAGCATTTTGGCCTGGCGCAACAACGATGAAGTGAGGAAGCATTTTATTTATCAGGAATTGTTTACCCGGGAGAGCCATGAAAGCTGGATCCGGAATATGATAGAGACGGGGAAAGCGGTTCAGATGATTATCTGTGAGTTGGACACGGACAGGCCTCTTGGATCTGTTTATATCCGCGACATTGACAGAAAGCATAATAAAGCGGAATATGGAATTTTTATCGGTGAGGCTGCCGCCAGAGGGCATGGCGTTGGAACTGCGGCGGCAAAGCTTATGCTTCGCTATAGTTTTCAGGAGGCGGGGCTCAACAGAGTATATCTGAGGGCTTTTTCCGATAATATGCAGGCTGTCCGTAGTTACGAGAAGGCCGGCTTTGTACGGGAAGGCCTGCTTCGGGAGGATGTCTGCGTCGAAGGAAAATATTATGACATGGTTTGGATGGCGGCGCTGAATCCCGAAAAAAGCATGGATAGGATGCAAGCTTCCCCACAATGTGATAAGTCCGCCCTTGGCGGGCGAGGAGTGTAAGGATGAAAAAGGTCAGTTTTGTGATTCCCTGTTATCGGTCAGAGCATACGCTTCTGCATGTAGTGGCCGAAATCGAAGAAAAAATGAAAACGCTGGAGCAGTATGAATATGATATTTTTCTGGTTAACGATTGCTCTCCTGATAATACCTTTGAAGTAATCCGCAGGCTGTGCGGAGAAAAAAGTTATATAAAAGGAATTGATTTTGCAAGGAACTTCGGACAGCATTCTGCACTTATGGCGGGGCTTCGCCATTGCGACGGAGATTTTATCGTCTGCCTGGACGACGATGGACAGACGCCGGCAGATGAGGTGGATAAGCTGATCAACAGTCTGGAAGAGGGCTATGATGCCGTCTATGCAAAATATGAGCATAAGCAGCATTCCGCCTTCCGCAATCTGGGGAGTAAGGTCAATGAGATCATGACTCGGATGATGCTGGGGAAGCCGAAGGACTTATATATTTCCAGCTATTTTGCGGTAAAAAAATTTGTGGCGGCTGACATGATCCGCTATGAAAATTCATATCCCTATGTAATCGGTCTGGTACTGCGGGCTACCAAGAGGATTGCCAATGTAACGGTGAATCACAGGGAGCGGGAGGAGGGAAGCTCGGGTTATACATTGAAAAAGCTGATCGGTCTCTGGTTCAACGGATTTACGGCTTTTTCGGTGAAGCCTCTGCGGATCGCTACGGGCATCGGCGCTTTGAGCGCGGGTATCGGTTTTTTATATGGACTTTTTACTATTATTAAGCGCTTTGTAAATCCGGACGTGCCTATGGGCTTCAGCTCCACTATGTCGGCTATCGTGTTTTTTGGCGGGATGATTATGCTGATGCTTGGCTTAATCGGTGAATATATCGGACGCATTTACATCAGTCTGAACAATTCCCCCCAGTATGTCATTCGGGAGAAGATCAATTTTGATGAGCAAGTTTAAAGAATGGTGGATACGGGATAAAAGATATGTGACCTTAATAAAGGCGGCGCTTTTGGCGTTGCTTCCGCTTTTATGCGCTATGGCCCGCTGTGCGGTTCAGGGAGGGAGCATCGGCCAGGTTTATTTGCCCGGATCCCAGTGGAATGATGAGTTATTTTATTATAAGCAGGTGGAGGGAATTATAACCTATGGATATCCCCAGGGATTTTTCGGCTTCAATGAAAGCCATGCGCTGAAGCTTTCCTTTGCGGCCTGGAGTCCGGTACTGGTATTTCCCTGGGTGCTGTGGGGATTGATGCTCGGGTGGAATCTTATGTCCCCCGTGATCTGCAATATCGTGCTGCTGACGCTGGCTTGTTTTTTCTTTGTGTGGCTTGTAAAGCCCACATGGAAACAGCTGGGGATTATGGCGCTCCTGTTTTGCCTCTATACGCCTTTTTCCAGATATATGCTCTCTGCCATGCCTGAGATCATCTGCTTCAGCATGCTGATTCTTTTCTATGGAGCAGCTGTCAATTATGTAGAGCGGGAACGGGGATATAAGCTGGCGCTTTTGTTTGTTATGGCGGGAGTTATGACGTTGATGAGGCCGTATCTTCTGCTCTTTTTACTGCTTCCCGGATATTTCTGGGTCAGAAAAAGAGGCTGGAAAGGGGCGGCGGGTTCTGCCGCAGTGACCGCAGCGGTGCTTGTGATATATTGGAGCATTAAGCATTATCTGGGAGCGGAATATTTTGCGCCGTTGTTTTTTACGGACTGGGTGGAAGCCTTTTTCCAGGGAGGATTGCTGGAGGGGCTCCGGTTTACCCTGGGGAAGCTTTATTATATGGGGAAAAGCTTCGGCGCATATACACTGCAGGGGATTCGCGGCGGAATGGCTTCCGGAGCATACTTTGCAGGATATCTGGCCATGCTTGGCGTGCTTACGGCGCAAAGCATTAAGGACTGGAAAAGAAAAGAGAATAAGGGAAGATTGGCCATACAGCTTCACATGATATTCAGTTTTGTGGCTATGCTTTTTGCACTTCTGCTTATGTATAAGCTCACAGAAGGGAGCAAGCACCTGCTCACTTTTATGGCGGCAGGAATTTTTATTCTGGCATTGATGGATACCAGATATTATAAAAAGGCAGTGTTTATGGGGGCGGTCTTTGCCTATCTTTATATATATATGGCGGTGGATCCCATGGACTATCAGGTCCCTTTTACCACACAGGAGCGGGTGGAGCAGGTGAAAGCCTGGGAAGAAATCTTCCGGGAGGAGCTGGAGCTGTCCCTGGAAGGCGGCATCCCCTGTTTTGAAAATGTGGTAATCTGGGTTTTCAGCGATACAGATTCCACAGGCGCCAGAAATACGGATTGGCAGCTTTTATATGCGCTGCCGGAAGGATTCGGCATCAGTTGCTGTATGCCGGACTATATAAAGGAGAATCTGGACATGCTTCAGAGCCGATATCTGGCGGTTCTTTCCGGAGGCGAAATTGATGCAATGTGCGCTGAGGCCGGATACCGGGAGATCGGAAGAGATGCAAGTTTGGTAGTATATGAAAGAATCCGCAGTTCGCAACAGCCAAGGACAGATTGAGCGTAAACGTGGATCATTGCCGCCGGATGAGTTCGATAAGATTTTGAGCGATTCGGTAGCGGCATTCTTCATTAGGGTGCACCAGGTCAGGCAGATACTCCTGCTGATTTTGCGCATTAATGCCAAGAGAATGATAATTATCTAACAGAAACACATTTAGTTCCTCTGCCAGCTTTACCACTGCGTCTACATAGTCTTCAAGGTGCTTTTCTGGATCAGTAATACCTTGGTAATAGCTGGTAAAGGTGGGAGTGCAGAGAATGATTTGTGCATTTAAGCGGTTTTCCCGGATTTTGGATACGGCTTTTCGGATGGCACCGGCATAGGTGTTCACATCGTAGGGATCGTCAGAATAAATGGGGCACTGCCAGAAGTAATCATTCAGGCCATAGTTGATCACAAAGCATTGATTCTGGTCTGAAGAAGAATCGGCGAGAGTAGAAACAATGCCCTTGTATGCTTGTGTATCCCGAGGCAATGTGGAAGGATTGCCTGCAAAATATGTATCCAGGATCCCGGGGAGGGAGGTAGAGTATTTGTCATAAGCGGAGGCAGTACCGCCGCCCAGACCACAATTATAAACAGTGGCGTTTGTGAGGGCCTGTGTGATACCGGGTATGGAGGTGGCATCTGTATAATTGGCGATGACGCTGTCACCCAAAAAGATCACAGTAGTTTGATCCAGATTGGGATAATGGGGAGGATCACCGCGCTGCTCATCCAAAAATACCCGAAAGGCCTGCGCAGAGGCCTCGGCATTCTCGGACGTGATCATATATTGATGAAGATAGTCACTATGTGTTGTGACGAAGAGAGCGCAATCCGCAGTTACAAGCCAGTCATTTTCATAGTTTCCGGGATTGCACACCATCCACTCCTGGGATGAATAAAAATATAAGTTTCCGTTGGAGGGCAGATCTGGAGCCTGCTCTAAGAGGGCACAATATAAATCCACAATTTGTTCAAATTCGGAGGGCGCCAGATTTGTCCAATAATTGATTGAGGGATAAGCGGTAATAAGCTCAAAGCGGACAGAAGGATAATCCGCTAAAAGGGAACAGAGGTCATCTATGGAAATTCGGTCCGGACGAATTCCCAAGTATATGGTGGATACGGTATTGCCTGATTTGGCAATATGGCGCATATATTTTTTTAATGTGGAATAATTGGAAATAGTATGCTCGGTTCGGAGAAGAGTCATTCCCCGATAATGGGAAAAGGGTTCTGCGTCATATGTGCTGACAGGAAACATTGAGAGAAGCACAGTGTCATATTGCTTCCTGCGGATCTGCCAGTAATCCTTACACTGGGCGGAAAACAGCCAAAATGCACATGACAGCAGAGATATTGCGGCCAGGACCAAAATGGCAGAAGGTAAGATCTTCTTTTTCTTTTGCTTGTCAAGGAAAAACTGTGATACCATAAACGATTGTCTCCTTATCTGTTGTGCACCTATTATTTTATCACAATTTTTCTGACAGGAAAAGACAAAAGTGCGGTAAAAAAGAGTATCCTGTATTGAGGTCAGGATACTCTTTTATGGTATCAGATAAAGCTTATCGCATTCCCAATGCCTGGACTGCACCGGCGGGAATCAGGGACTCACAGTGCTCCGCCAGAAATGCGCCGCCACAGGCCGGGCCATGCTGGGGAGCGCCATATTCGGAAAGAATGTTGCAGGCCTTGTCAAAAGCGTCCTTCTGTTCCGCCTCCTGTGCCACAAGAAGCAGATATTTGCCTGTGCGGCTGTCTTTATACAGCGCGCTGGCTCCCTGATAGTGGTCTGCAATAATGGCGCATGCGCTCATGACCTGCTGCAGAGAGCTGATTCGGAAAATACGAGTCTGGGGCTTGGCTTCGCCGCCGGGAGAATTCTCTCCGGAAGGCTCTTCTTCGGTCTGATTTGCCTGAATCTTTTGAAAGAGCTCCAAACCCTCCTCGGAACCGCCCGGCATATAATCGTCAGGGAAATCGTCATCGCCTTCCGTAACAGAAGGGGCAAATCTGGAAAAACGGGTATCCAGCTCTTCGGGATCTTCTACTTTTGTAATAATCAGTACAATACATTCAGCATTCAGCGGAATTGCTTCAATCATCAGCGGAATGTCTTCCGCTTCAAATCCAAATTCAAAATTGGCCTGCCGCATCATGTCGCGGAACAGGGTCTTTGCCTTTTCTGTACCATAGGCCAGCTCGCTTATTTTCAATTCGCGGCTTACGAGATCCTCCCGGGTCAGAGTGCAGCGAATTTGATTTTCATTTACCTTTTCTATTTTCATAGGATTACTTTTCCTTTCTGTATAACAGGCATGTCAGGTAATTAAATGTATAATATCCTCTTGCAACCATGAAGTCAATAGCAGGGCTTAAGATTAATATTTTTTTATATTTTATAAATTATGCTTGCAATAGGCGGATTATTGAGATATAATCAGCCTAGTAAAAGCCTTCGGCACTCTGTACGGGGAAGGAGGCAGCAGTCTTGACATCAGGTTGATATAGCCGTTTTGGGACAGGTCGTCCCGTTTCATCCTTTATTTTGCTATATTATATGGCGGGTTTTAAAAACTGACATATATTCTGAGGATGTCTTACAAGTATTGGCGCTGGAATCTAATAAAGCAGCCTGCTTGATCATGGTAATTCACCTAATATTTTCACAACTATAATTCATTTTAATCTTATTGTCCATTGGCAATTTTTGTCAATGAACGTACTGCTGAAGGCATTTACCCTTTATAGCACCGAGAAGGAAAACATATGGGATAGGGCTTCCAGGAAAAATGATTCGTCACAAATCCTTTTGGCGGAGGCCCGGGATGGAGGTATATTCTTGTATGAAGAGTACAAAAAAAAGGATTTAGGAGATGCCAGAGAACACTGCCGGATGCTTTTGCAGCAGATGCAGGAGAAGGGAGTGGCGCTCTTTGTGGATGGCGAAAGGGCGCTTCCGGAGGAAGCGGCTTTGAAAGCGGTTCAGGAAGACAGCTTCTACATGGCAGACTATGTGTTTGGGGATACCGGCAATATTGAGCAGGTGCGCTTTGATAAGGTGACAAGCCGATAGCCGGGTGCCTTTGGTCAAACGAATATGGATAACTGCCGCCTTGAAAACAGGACTGCCTCTCTTGCTGAGGGCGGCAGAAAATCCAAACTGTTACAAAAATGTTAATGACTTGGGATGGGGAATGTGATATAATAAACTTACTCGCGGCACGAAGTCAAGCCGGCAAAAAACAGGCTCATTTGTACACAACAGGAAGGAATTGCGACAGATAATGAAAAGAGTAATACCAGTGATAATAGCGTTGCTGCTGATCGTAGTGGTGGGCGCGGTAGGATTCGGAGGGAAATTGTGGGATAAATATTCCTACAGTAAGGAGCGCGCAGATTTAAATGAACATTTCGGGGTGACCGGGAACAGACTGGCCATTATTCTGCAGGATGAGATGATTGAAGAACAGGCTGTAATTACAGGCGAAAGTGTTTATTTTGATATAGATACGATCCACAGCTATTTGAACGAAGGCTTTTATGTAGATCCAGTGGAACAGAAGCTTCTCTATACTACAGCGGATGACACGGTTACAGTGCTGTTTGGGGGGAAGGGCTATGAGGACAAAAACGGAAGCCACGGGACGGAATATACAATCTGCTATATGGAGGGGGACAAGCTTTATGTGGCGGCTGATTATGTAAAGCTTTTTACCAATTATTCCTATTCTCAGTTTGACCTGCACCTGCAGTTATATACGGAATGGGGAGTGGTACAGACTTATCAGATCGCTAAGAACACGCAGCTTCGTGAGCTGGGAGGGATCAAAAGTCCCATTCTGCGGGATCTGGTAAAGGGTGAGACGGTAGAGCTGCTGGAGCAGATGGATACCTGGAGCAAGGTGAAAACATCAGATTCCATCATCGGATATGTGGAAAATAAGCGTCTGACCAATTTGGATACGGATGTGGAAACACCGGTGACGGATTATGTACCTGCAGAGTATACGTCTGTGCTCATGGAAGGAAAGGTAAACCTGGGATTTCATGCCATTGGCGGCGCTGGAGGAAACGATACGCTGGACAGTATGCTGGCGGAGGGAAAGGGGATCAATGTGATCGCCCCCACCTGGTTCAGCCTGACGGATAATGAAGGTTCCTTCCGCTCTTTTGCTTCAGAGCAGTATATAAGCAAGGCTCATAACAAAGGAATCCAGGTTTGGGGAGTATGGGATAACTTCAATTATAAAAACGAATCAGGCGCAGATGTGAGCAGCTACCAGGTGCTGTCCTCTACCACGATCCGTCAGAGACTGGTACAGAATATAGTGGCTACGGCACTGGAGCTGGGGCTTGACGGTATCAATATAGATTTTGAAGGCCTTACGGAGGACGTGGGAACACACTATGTTCAGTTCTTAAAGGAATTGTCCGTACAGTGCAGAAGCAATGAATTGGTTTTGTCGGTAGACAATTACGTCCCGTTCCAGTTTAATAATTTCTACAGGCTGGATATACAGGGCCAGATTGCGGATTATGTGGTTATCATGGGATATGATGAGCATTGGCATGGCTGCGGAAATCCCGGAAGTGTAGCGAGTATTGAATATGTGTCCAACGGGCTGGACAGGACACTGGATCAGGTTCCCGCACAAAAGGTGGTGAATGCACTGCCCTTCTATACAATCGTATGGAAGACGGAGGGCACTACGGTAACGGACCAATATGTCACGCTGAATAATGTGGCAGACTATTTAAAACGTGTTAACGCAACACCGGAGTGGGATGAGGTTACCTGCCAGAATTATGCAGAATGGCAGGAAGGCGATGCGCTCTGCCAGATCTGGGTGGAGGATGAGGAATCCATCAAGGTGAAGCTGAATGTGATGAGCAACAAAAATATTGGCGGTGTGGCGGTATGGAGATTGGGCTATGGGACGCCAGGTGCATGGGAGCTGGTGCGGACTTTTGCAGGCACATGAGGGAAAAGTGCATTTATATGAAGGCGGTTAAAAAAGACGAGGCGTTACACCTCGTCTTTTTCCTATTGTATGGAGTACATAAAGTATACTGATTGCAGTTTTTGTTTTAATTGTGTTTTTCTGTCTTTTTCAATATGATGCTTCCCGCAAATGAAAGGGCGGAAATACCCAACAGCCAGAGATACAAATAATTCTGTCCGGTTTTGGGAACGGCATCATATTCACTGTCTGCAGAAGGGGCAGGAGCCGGAGTCTCTGCCGGTGTGGAAGCTGCTTCGGACTGATTCGGTGCAGGCGACTCTGCAGGGGCAGGCTGCTGATCCGTAACAGGCGGCTGCTCTGGAGTGGGTGTCGTTTCTTCCGGCGGGGTGCTGGAATATTCCCAATCGGGAATCTGAGAATAGCCGTTGGCTATATTAAATTTTCCTTCCTTTACATTGTACATTTGAAAATAGGTACGAAACGGAATGCCACAGAAAAAATGTCCCACAGTACCGGAACAGGTAATACTGGAGGTGGGATCGCCCTCAACATAGAGTGTCATTTCCGATACATTGCCGTTAAAGGTACAAGTGACCTTGTCATAGAGATAGGCATTGACGATATCTCCGCTGATGGCGCTGTAGTTTCCGGCCAGAACATAACAATCCTGCACGCCGCCGGTGTGGATGACAGCGCTTACATTCTGATGAACCGTCAGGTTTGCCAGACGGGCAGTGCCCAGATCCAACGCTTTATCCGGAGCCATGTCGCCGCTGTAGACAACCACAGTATCGCCGTCCTTCAGGATGTCTACCAGGTACTTCGTCTCCAAGCGGATGGCATTTTCATCAAAAGTGGAGCCTGTCACATAACACCAGCAATTGGTTTCGCCGGATGTGAACTTTACGGAATAGGTGACGGGATCATCCGCCCGTACAGTGAGGGAAGCGCTTCCCGGAAGCAGGGCCAACAGGCCAGCGGCTGTCAGCAGAGACACAAATTTTCGAAATCTTTTCATGTTACAACCTCCTTGATAGTATGATTTGTTAATCAATTTGTTAAGTGTCTGCCATATCAGGCATTAATGACTTTTTCTTTGGCGGAAGGGAAGGAACAGGCTTCAGTTTTGCTGTTCGGCGTCCGGAGTCTGCAGCGGCAGATAGCGATCTCCGCTTTCCACCTCCTTGGCCACAACTACAAAACGGCCTCGTTCCACATGATACACACAGGTGGAGAGCGTAATGAAATTATCTCCGAATTGGGCCGTTACACCTGTATCATACAGGGACAGAGCCTTTATATTCTGGTAGAAGTCATCAAACTCTTCCTGAGTATCAGCCTGAAAAAACTTATAGAATTTAAACACCTGGTCCGTTTTTTTGTAGACCTGTGACCGGAATACGGCGATCACTTCATAATTTCTCTGACATTCTTTTGTATATAAAATAATGTTCTTATGTTCCTGATAGTATTCTTCACTTTCGTAATCTGTCAGATTGCCGAACATGGCCCCTGATTTCATGTTATGGCCATGGATGATCAGGTTTGTGGAGAGAGGATCCAGACTGCTGTCGGTATCCAGGATAAGACAGCCGTTCTGATTGCGAGAGCCGTCAAAATCTCTGTAAAGATAGTACTCCTCATCTCTGGGTGTCCACATAACAGGATAATCGATGACTGTGCCGGGAATCTGCAGCCAGGCGGCCATATCCTCGTTGGAAAGAAAAATGTTCTGGTACGGATTGACTATGGGCTCCGGCGTGGGTTCAGGTGTGGGCTGTGGAGCAGGCTCCGGCGTGTACGGTGCAGACGTTTCCGAAGGCTCCGTTTCGGAGGGGTTGTCCGCTTCGGTGGGTGTTTCTGATGGATCCGGATCCGGCATTGATGCCTGGAGGTCGCTGATGGTGTCCCGGGAATGCCTGTCATCCTGCAATTGAAAGAAAATCAGAATGCCTGAGGCAGCCAGACAGACCACTCCCAGGAATACCAGCAGGAGGATCCAAATTTTTCTGGAATTTTTCATGGCGGCTCCTATGCCGCATAGAGCGGCAGACGCACCCGAAAAAACAATTTCTCTTCGGGTGTGAAACTCGGGATAGTAAAATCGTGTAGAACACTTTCATATTAGACTAAAAATATGTATAATGCAACACTTTTGGACGCTTTAAGGAAATCTTAACAAACACCTGTTTATTCCCGCGAGCAATGAGGAAAATAACCATGCTTGCATGGGTATTTGACGAATGCCGCGAGGGTCAATACCCCGCCCCTTGGGGCGCTTCAATTTTCATGCCCCGCTGCTTGCGGCGGGGTGATTGACTAAAGAATGGTGGGAAGCGGATGATGAGGTAACGCTGATTACCCGGCCCAGACGTTTCGGAAAGACGCTGACCATGAGCATGCTGGAAAAATTTTTTTCAGTGGAGTATGCCGGGCGCAGTGACCTGTTTGAGGGGCTGGATATCTGGAAGGAAGAAAAATACCGCAAGCTGCAGGGTACATATCCTGTGATCTTTATCAGCCTTGCTCCTGTGAAATGGGTAGATATGATATTATGATAGAACCCAAGAAAGCAGAGGCGGCTGCTTTTATTATTGAATTCAAGGTAGTCCATGCGAAACGGAAAGAAACTCTGGAGGATGGAGTCAAAGCCGCGCTGCAGCAGATTGAGGAGAAGCGTTATGAAGCTGTGCTGCTGAGCAAGGGAATAGCCCCGGAACAGATCAGGAAGTATGGATTTGCCTTTGAGGGGAGCCAGGTGCTGATTGGGAGGGCGTAAAGGCTCATTAATTGCTTATTTTGGAAGAATAAGCGAGGAAAACGGGAATGAATATAAACGGTGTGGAGGTAAATATGGATACGAAAATGTACAGCAGACCTTTGTCTTTGAAGGATGTAAATATTACAGACGAGTTCTGGAAAAACGAAATGGAACTGATCAGGAAGGAAGTGATTCCTTATCAGTGGGAAGCGCTGAACGACAGGGTTCCGGATGCTGCGCCCAGCTTTTGTATGCGCAACTTTAAAGTCGCAGGGAAAATGAACCGTGAGAAAAAGGAAAAAGGGGAGGCGTTTCAGGAACCTGTGTATTCTTTCCGGGGATTTGAGGCATTGCCGGAAGACCCGGGGCATCTGGAGGATCGATTTTATGGTTTTGTTTTCCAGGACAGTGATTTTTCGAAATGGATTGAAGCAGTGGGATATTCCCTGACACAGTGTCCGGACCCGGAGCTGGAGCGGATAGCTGACGAGGCGATAGATATCGTCTGTGCCGCCCAGCAGGAAGACGGGTATTTGGATACCTATTATATCATCAATGGAAAAGATAAGATATTTTCTAATCTTCGGGATCACCATGAACTGTATTGTTTCGGCCATTTGGCGGAAGGCGCGGTTTCCTATTGGCAGGCAACCGGAAAAGATAAATTATTGAAGGCCGCAGAGCAGTTTGCGGATTACATTGCAGATTATTTCGGGCCAAAGGAAGGTCAATGCAAAGGGTATCCCGGACATGAGATTGCAGAGATGGCATTAGTCCGGCTGTATGAAGCGACAGGTAACAGGAAATACCTGGAGCTGAGCCGTTTTTTTATTGATGAGAGGGGGAAGCGCCCATATTATTTTGACCGGGAGCATTCAATACAGGGGAAAGAGGATGAGCTTCGATATGCCTATCAGCAGGCGCATTTGCCGGTAAGGCAGCAGAACGAGGCGGTGGGCCATGCGGTACGTGCCGTTTATCTGTATTCCGGCATGGCGGATATTGCCCGTCTGACAGGGGATGAGACCCTGTATAAGGCATGTGTGAATCTGTGGAACAGCATTACCGGGGAAAAAATGTATATCACCGGAGGGATTGGTGCGACACATCTGGGAGAAGCATTTTCTTTCCCGTATGATTTGCCGAATGATACAGCTTATGCGGAGACATGTGCTTCCATAGGACTGGTATTCTTTGCAAGACGGATGTTGGAGATTGACCCGGATGCAAGGTATGCCGACGTGATGGAGCGTGCGCTTTATAATGGTATTCTGAGCGGCATGTCGCTGGATGGGAAGAGCTTCTTTTATGTCAATCCGCTGGAGTCGGTGCCGGAGGCCTGCCATAAGGATGAGCGTAAGTTCCATGTAAAGCCCGTGCGTCAGAAATGGTTCGGCTGTGCCTGCTGTCCCCCGAATCTTGCCCGCCTGGTATCTTCGGTTGGTTCTTATGCGTTTACGGAAAATGAGGATACCTTGTTCGTGCATCTCTATGTGGGCAGTATACTGACAAAAAGAGTAGGGGAAGAGGCTGTGGACGTTCAGATCACATCTTCGCTTCCGTGGAGCGGAGAGGCAGAGATACGGGTGCGGGCAAAGGGAAGCTCTTTCCGGCTGGCGCTGCGGATTCCGGACTGGTGTGAAGGATACCGGATAAGCGGCCTGCAGGATGCAGATATGAAAGAGGAAAAGGGATATCTGTATGTGGAAAAGGAATGGGAGGAAGAAGAATGCCTGAAGCTTGTCTTTCCGATGAAAGTAAGGCTGATCAAGGCGGATCCGCGTGTGCGGGAAAACGTGGGCAAGGCAGCCGTTACAAAGGGGCCGATCGTATATTGTTTGGAGGAGGCCGATAATGGGAAAAACCTGCATTTGTTGAGCGTAAGCAGTAAATCAGCGCCAGAGACGGAAGACATGTCTGTAGAAGATACTGTAGTGAAAGCAGTGCTGATGGACGGATTTCGGACAGAACCTGATACAAAAGAACTTTACAGTACTTATACGCCGCCCAAAAAAGAACAGGTGCGGTTAAAGTATGTACCATATTATGTATGGGCAAACCGTGGAGAAAATGAAATGCAGGTGTGGACAAGGGTAGAGGAATATAAAATATAGTATCTTTAGGGGGAGAATTTATAGGGAAGGACGTGAGGGTCAATAATGCCCGGGGCTGGCTGTCCGGAAAAATCGGAGCCTTTTGCGATAGCCGCGGTATTTCAGGATTTCTCTGTATTTTCCTTTCCTGTGGGCGAGAATGTACTCATATCACCAGGCTTTTTTCGGAGACGGGAGTGGAATTTTCAGGAGGAGAAAGACAACAGCTTGGAATTGCAAGAGCGGCTTATCAAGCGGCAGCCGCCGGAGGAAAAGGAGGGATCAGAAGGTGAGGGGACGAAAAAAGGAAGGGGGTCAACATGAAAAGAGAGGCAGTTTTGGCAAACAGCGAAGCGTTTTTTCCCACGGAGAGCGCCAGATGGTGGGTGGGCGCTTCCCGGAACCATTTATCCATGTACTGTGCTGGGGTTTCCGGGAAACTCACATGGGTGGAGGTGTTTCCGTTCATCAGGATGGGCTCGTTTAAGGCCTGGCCTTCGCTGATAATGAATTTCAGCCGGCCCTCCCGGGTCTGGGTGATTCCAAGCAGGGTAACCGGTCCTTCCTGGACCTTTGCCTCCACGGAAATTCCGCATCCTCGTTTACCATGGTATACACCCATTCCGCGCAGAATGGGTTTTTCTCTGGAGATTGCAAAGTGGAAGGGGCCGTCATGTCCCAGAATAATCGTGTTCCGGTTAAAATCTGCCGCCACGATTTCGCAGAAGCTTCCGCCTCTGTCCAGAAGGTCGGAGATTTTCATGGCAAGAGCCGTTTTGATGTCACCCTCTCCGGAGCAGGCGATTCCTTTTGCGGTGAGCAGGGAATGGCCCACGATAAATCCGCTCTGAAGCTGTTCATATTCGTTTTCATCCCGGCCGTGATAGTAGTAGGACAGGCTGTCCAGCTTATTTTCGACGGTCAGCTTTTCCTGCGCTGCTGCCACTTTGGCAGACCAGAGAAGCTGATCTTCATCGGGCCTTCTGGCTATGGGGTCAGAGGGGGAATCACCGGATATCTCAAAGAAATCGGAGATTTCAGTCATTTTTTCCCTTATATCCGTTTCCGTTACCTGAGACAGGCAGTGCCATAGATCACACATTTCCAGAATTTGAATGTGGATTCCTGTCTGGGCCTGCAGCAGGGTAAAGTCGCTGTACATGTCCAGCATCCCGCTGTAGTATCCCCCCAAAAAGCCGAATACAGCGTGGCTCAGGCTGCGTTTTACCATAGCGGCGCCGCACCATTCCTGGATTTCCTGCCATGCACGGATTGCTTCCGGACGTTCCTTTGTGGTCTCATCTGCCAGGGCATAGGCCGGAGTATGGTCGAGACCTAAAAGGCCGTTCACGCAGCGGAAGGGGATTCCTGACCGGTTGAAGGCGTTTGACAGCTCCGGTATGGGGCAGGCCGTGCACTGTGCCAGCCAGCGGTCTGTCCCGGTTTTTTCATAATTCATTTCCGGAGCAGGCTGCAGATTCAGGACAATGACAGGAGCCTTGTTGATCTGATGTATGGGAAGCACACTGGCGCTGGTATAGTAGGTGGCGGAATGGCTGAACACAATATCCACATTGTTCTGGTTGAAATATTCCCCGGCGGCCCGTCCCTTTTCCTCCGAGTCCACCATACCATAATTATAGATTTCCCCGAAATCAGACAGCCGCCGGGCCAGAAAAGCGTTGTAGTTCAACAGGCAGTCGTGCAGTCCGGGAAACTGTGCCCAGTACACGGATAAGCCTGCGCTGTATAATCCGATTCTTGCTTTCTTTACTTCCTTTAATCGTTTCATCTGCTCCCTCCTCGTTTTCCCAGGCATTAAGGCCTGCGGGTATTGGCTCTATAACAATACAATATCACAGGCGAAGACGTACGGCATCAGAGGATTATGGCTGTTTATAATAATTTCTTGACTTGCCTTACGCCGCAGATATAATATTACTTATCAAAAGCACGCACTTGATGCGTTTTCAGAAAACAGGGCCAAAAGAAAGGCAGTTATGTACAGACAAAAATCATGCAACCACTGGTCAGAGGACTCTGTCTGGAGGATGCTTTACACGACTCCCCAGGCAAAAAAGATGCTGTATTATATTCAGGAAGCCGGTGATTTTACTGCATACAGCCAGTATTATACGGAGCGGGAGAATTTGAGTTCCTTTTTAATCGTCTATACGCTTTCCGGGGACGGGAAGCTGCTGTACCGGAAAAACGAGTACCCGCTGAGAGCAGGCAGTGTGTTTTTTATCAATTGTATGGATTATCAGCTGTATCAAAACGATTCGAAGTATCCCTGGCATTTTCTGTGGATCCATTTTAACGGCTGTTCCAGCCTGGCCTATTTCGAGGAGTTTATGAAGGGCGGTACCCCGGTGCTTTACACAGAGGAAATTTCCAGGGAGGAAGAGTATTGCAAAGCCTTCCCGGGGAGAATGCCGGAAGGCGGATGGTCTGTAATAGAAGAGAATCTGAGAAGCATCCTGAATTGCTGTGCAGATATGAAGTTTCAGACAGAGATATTGGTGTCCCATGCTGTTGAGACAATATTGACGTTGCTTTTGTCGGCGTCCTGCAAAAAACGGCTGTCCGTCTGCGGCGCTTCTGCCCGCATAGAGGAGATGATGAAATACATTGACCGGCATCATGGGGAGAAGATCACACTGGACACGTTGGCGGCGGAATTTGCTCAAAACAAGTATACCCTGCAGAAGGAATTTAAAAGGGTTGTGGGCCTTACTCCCACAGCTTATACGATTGCCTGCCGCATAAATCATGCCAGAGAACTGCTTCGATACAGTGATTTGACAGTGAATGAGATCGCATATAAGGTGGGCATGGATAATGTGAGCCATTTTATCAATCTGTTTAAAAAAAGCGAAAATTTAACACCCGGAAGCTTCAGGAGAATCTGGAATCAGGAGGAAAGAAGCAAAAGACCGGGATCATAATCCGTATTTTTCCCGATACTCCCCGGGAGTTCTTCCCGTGAATCTTTTAAATACTCTGGAAAAATGGCTGGGAGAGGAAAATCCCAGGTAAGCGCTGACTGCGGTCAGCGGCTTATCGGAATAGCGGAGGAGGCGTTTGGCTTCCTCCGTTTTTTCTTTCAAAATGAAATCCGTGAGACTTTCGCCGGCCTCTGCCTTGAAGCGCCGGGACAGATAGGGACGGCTCATGTACAGCTTTCCGGCGATGGCTTCCGCGGTGATCGGCTCGGACATATGATGCTGGATATAGTTTGCCACATCCAGAGTGAGCTTGGTGGGCCGTCCGCCCCGGCGAAGCCGCTCTACCCGTTCCGTATAATCCAGAAGCATCCGATATTGAAGATTGGTGATGGCTTCCGGGAACGACAGCAGCTCGCATTGCTGAATATAGGAATCGCTCAGGGAAAAAGCATCGTTCACATCCATGCCGCCGCGGATGGCGGCCCGGGAAACCAGGGTGACGGTGACAATGAACATATTTTTCCGCTGCCGGAGCTGTTCCCGTGCCAGAACGCCGCCGCGGATGGCCGGAGCGGCGTGTATCCATTCTCTCAAAGCGGCGGTGTCTCCCTTTTGGACAATGCTCATGATAGCCTGCTCCTGGTCCAGGGTGTTATGCCCGGCCTTGATTTCTTCAGCCATAGCAGACAGCTTTTGAAGCGTCTGCCGGCGGTTCTGATCTGCAGCCAGCTTTTCCTGATGGGCAGGGTAAATAGCGATGTCCTCTAAAGATAATGTTTCGCCGTTCAAAACATGATTGATGGTGAAAAGCATTTGCAGGATGCTTTCAAAGGGCATTCGAACGATGCTCTTCATCCCTGCCATAAAGGCCTGCACATCCTCTTCGGCCACATCAGCCTGAAAAGCCAGCTCCCGAAGCTCCTGCTCACTTTCTCCGATCTGTCCTGTGGGACCGATGACAATTTTTGTCTGCCCGGCGTTGACAATGCCATAATAGTGAAAACGCCTTGTGGCCACATAGCCTACATGGGCATGTACAGCGAAAATCTCATCTCTGTAAATGATCATGGGGTCCCGGGGCAGCTTTGACAGCGAATAGAAAAAAATCAGCTTTTCGCTTTCAAAAATCCGGACAGGAACACCGGAAAGGTTTCCGATGGTGGTACAAAGGTAACATATATCAAGCTTCATGATGCCTCCATTTCGATGCGGTCAATTGCGATGGCTGACCGGCGAAGTCCTTCGGAAACAGGAATTGTTTGGCTACAATTATACTTTACAGGTTACAAATATGCAAGCGCCCTCCCGGGTATTTGTGATACATTAATTTACAGGAATACCATTTATTTATTTTCATGTCAAACGGCATTTTCACAACGATAAGGAGGAAGCAAGCATGTCATCAAAAAAGCTTATAGAACATCAGGCGTTTCACACCAAAATTCATTCCCCGGAGGTAAAGCCTGCGGAAAAATGGCTGGGATACCTTCTCGGCCCGGCGGGAGCGCTGCTGCTCAATGCAGTTCTGGCCACATATTTGAATGTTTACTATACGGATGTTCTGAAGCTGACCACTGTATGGGGCGGCGCGTTTCTGGTATTTTTCCCTATTGTTTCGAAAATCATTGATGCCATTACCAATGTGGTCATGGGATATGCCATTGACCGTACCCGCACCCGGGAAGGAAAGGCTAGACCCTGGCTGCTTTTGTCCGCTCCCCTTTTGACTGTCACGGGCATTTTGCTGTTTACGGTTCCGGATGCCTCCGAGACGGTACAGGTGGTCTGGGTCATGGTATCCTACAATCTGTTTTATTCCTTTGCCTACACCATTTTCAATATGAGCCACAATCTGATGGTGCCTTTGTCCACCCAGATACTACTCAGCGGGGCGGCCTGTCTGTATTCAACCAGATCACCACCATCATGATGAGCGGCATTCTTGTGGCTTTGGTGTTCCCTATGGTCATTATGCCGGCAATTGGTGTGGATGGAGGAAAATGGATCGCTCTTATGAGTGTGCTTTCCATTTTGGCGCTTCCCCTGACGCTGCTGGAATATTATTTTACAAAAGAGCGTGTCACAGAGGAGACCCAGGCAGTGGGAGAGGAGCGGATTCCTTTTGGAAGACAGCTTAAGGCTATTTTCACGGACAAGTATATGCTTATTATCTACGGCTATTTTCTGATCTACACCTTCGGCTCTTCTATCAAAAATATGAGTCTGGTATATTTCTGCAATTATGTTTTGGGTACATATAACGACGGCATCACTCAGACGCTTGTGTCTGTCATCGGAGGAATCCCCATGGGCATCGGCATTTTTGCCGTATGGCCACTGGCAAAGAAATTCGGAAAGCGCAACGTGACTCTGGCAGGCTTTGTTCTTTACGCGGCGGGCGGCCTGGTCTGCTGGATATTTCCCACGAGTATGACTATGATGCTTGTGGGTCAGTTTATCAAAAATATCGGCGGCCTGCCCTGCGCTTATGTTTTTATGGCGCTGTTTGCGGATGTGCTGGACCACCTGGAATGGAAGACCGGCTTTCGCAGCGACGGTATTGCCATGTCCGTTTACAATATTATCGCGGTGGCAATGGTTGGCATCTGTCAGGGGATTTTTAACGGACTGTTGGCAGGGGCAGGCTACATAGCTCCTGAGATCATAAACGGCACAACCACAGCAGTGGTCCAGTCTCAGGCTGTGAAAAATGTCATCACCTTCGGCTTTGTGGGGCTGGAGGTCTTTACCGGCGTCATCCTGGCGGTGTTGCTGATCTTTCTGAGCGTGGAAAAGGATATCGGCAAAAAGCAGGCGCAGATCAAGGAAAGGAGGGAGCTGCGATGAGAGCGGTACGGTTAAAAACAGAATATATGACAGATCCCTGCGGCATTGATATCGTAAAGCCCCGGCTTTTCTGGAACTGTCACGGGGGCAGGAAACAGACAGCATACAGAATCATGGCCGAGGATGATAATGGCATATCTCTTTGGGACAGCGGCAGAGTGGAGAGCAGTTCCATGCACGCATCCTGGGGCGGCAGGCCTGTGCCCATGAAGACAAAGGTTACATGGAGGATTTGTCTTTGGGATGAAAACGGGGATCCCGGTGACTGGCAGGAAGCAGGTTTTGAGACAGGGATCGACTGCTGGCAGGCAGGGTGGATTACCGGAAATTACAGGGTGGATAAAAGAAAACGTTACCCTGTGGACTGCTTTCGGAAGAAATTCACGGTATCTCACGTAAAAAAAGCCCGGCTGTACATTACTGCCTGCGGGCTGTATGAGGCCAGGTTCAACGGAGTCAGGGCGGGGGATTTTGTGCTGGCGCCCGGACATACGGACTACCGCAAACGGATACAGTACCAGACCATAGATGTGACCGGGCTTTTAACTGACGGGGAAAATGTCCTGACAGTGCAGCTTGCCGACGGCTGGTACCGGGGATCCTGCGGCGCCTGGGGATTGAAAAACCAGTACGGCACGGAAACAAAGCTGTTGGCTCAATTGGAGATTACCGGGGCCGACGGCTCCACGGAAACGATCTGCACCGATGGAACCTGGGACTGGAGTAATGACGGACCTATCCGCTTTGCTGACAATCAGGACGGGGAGGTGTATGATGGGGAGGCCGTTCCTGTATATGGAGGAAAAGCAAGGGTGACAGAGCATAATGTAATGCTCATGTACGGTAAAGAAGCAAGCAACCGAAAACAAGAGATAAACCGCCAGCACCACACTATTCCGAACCAAAGACCAAAAGACAAGCATTATGGAAATGTCCATAGCCAGTTATACACATTTCCACGAATGCCGACTATGGCGTTACTCTAATTTATCTATTTTATATAATATTTAACGAAAAACATCAAAAATATAATGACAAGCATTCCATTATGTGATATAATATAAAAAACAAAATAAAGGAGTATCAATTATGGATAGGATAGAAAACATTAAAAAAGCAAGCTATCTCATTGGAAAAGTAGGAAAAGTATTTCAAATAGTATTTGGAATATTTACAGGAATGTTTTTGATTTCTCTTATCATACTGTTTGTACTGCGTAGTACACTCAATACGATGATTGTTGAATCTCAAACAAGTTTTGATTTTAGCAATATGGGGTATTGGACTAAAAAATTAGCAAGTGAAGGTAAGGTAGCGGAAGCCAGTATTGTGTTTTTAATATCAGGAATATTGTTTTCGTTAATTTTGACAATAATCATGCACTTTATTGTCAAAATATTCAAAAAAATTTGTAATGATTATTCGCCATTTTTACCCGAAATTGTAAAAGATATAAAAATTGTTTTGTTATTAACTACATTACTAATTTTAAAAAACAGTATCGGATTAGGCATTATTTCTGGTTTTACATTTTGGGGGATCATAGAACTTTATGAGTATGGGTGCGAATTACAAAATCAAGTAGACGAAACATTATAGGTGTGATAAATATGGCTATTATTTTAAGATTAGATAGAGTTATGGCAGATAGAAAAATTTCATTGAATGACTTAGCTGAACAAGTAGGAATTGCAAATGTAAACTTATCTAAAATAAAAACTGGAAAGGTAAGTGCTATTCGATTTTCTACATTAAATGCAATATGTGATGTATTGGATTGTCAACCGGGAGATATATTAGAATTTCAAAAAGACCAATCAAGTAACAAAACAAGTCAAGCTAATAAATAAGTATTATTTTGAGGTAGTAAATGAGAAGTGATAGTCTAAAATGTTATACTCCTCCGAATAATAAAAAGCAACACTCTTTATGTCGTTAGAAAAAATTTTCTATGATATGTTCATACGAATACAAAGAACATATCATGTATGTTTTCAATAACAGGAGGTGGAAATTGTCGCTAAAATAATCATACTCACGTTCAATGACGCAGAAGAAAAAGCAGTCGAGGAAGCCATAGCCGCCCTTGCCGATATGATACCACTGGAAGCCATACAGCCGCCACATTCCCCTATGCTGATTTTTCCGGGATTGGAAATCAGACCACACCAACGCCGGGTACTGAAAGACGGTGCAGACATAAGCCTTACCCGTTTGGAATACGGCACACTTTGCTACCTTGCCGCCAGTCCGGGGAGGGTATTCACAAAGGCACAAATCTTTGAAGCCGTATGGAGCATGGAGAGCGAGAGCTGCCAGTCAAGCGTGGCAAATGTGATTTGCAACTTGCGGAAAAAGATAGAGCCGGACAGCCAAAACCCCACCTACATAAAAACCGTTTTAGGCATGGGCTACAAGTTTGCTTCTGGGGAATGACAACTGAATAACCGCCGCTATTAACGGCAACACAGAAGCAGGAAATCAAGAAAAGGTTTCCTGTTTTTTTGCGTCCAAAAGCGGGGGAAATTTTACGCCGCACTAAAAAATTTCAAAAGGTTTTTCAAAACATTGCCAAATTTTCATTTTTTCCCGTAGTAGGTAATAGAGGGGAAAACAAACGCCGGACAGTTTGGCGTTTTTTGTAACCGTTTGTATATTATTGCGAAAAGAAATTCCAACAAAAGATATAAAACCTTGCCTGTTTGCGTTTGCCGTGCGTAGTAAGGTATAGGGGGAAAATAACTGCCGCTTTGTCAGGCAGTTTTCTCTTTTATGTGGCGTAGAAAATGAAAAAATTTCTGAAAATGTCCGTCCATTTTGGCTTTTGCGGTTTTGTAGGTATTAGAGGGGGAAGTGCCGCCGCAAAGTTGGCACAATCCCCGCCCCGCCCACCGGGGGTATCAGCGGGAAGCCCACACAGAGGAAGCCGCCACTTTCTTAGAGCAAGATTCTACCACAGTACCAAATTTCGCTAATCGCTCATTTTGTCCTATGGGAATCTTGTTGGGGTTGCCACCCCAAGCCCGCCTTTT
>OFFL01000120.1_pt1 | contig 89950 bp, 90 predicted proteins | sample 1521391 | NCBI WGS metagenome assembly OFFL01 (sample SAMEA3504082, study PRJEB24116) | mouse gut metagenome | biome: mouse gut; feature: mouse-associated habitat; material: faeces | place: Denmark | collected 2011
CCTGCCGTGCCGTTTTGGTGGCGATGATGAAGAAAAAGAAACGAGTTGTTTGTTTTAGAGAAACTAAGAGCAGTCAGAAATCATCTTTAATTAACGAATTTCAGGAACTCATCGACGGCGAATTTAAGGGGCGCGGTTTTGTTTACAATACCGAATCGGTTACCAACGTTATTACCGGTTCAACGATAACGTTTCACGGCCTGCGCGACAGCAATGCCAATGCCCGCGAAGCGGTTAAAGGGTTGGCGCAAGTGGATATTTGGCTGGTTGATGAAGGCCAGGCTGTCTCTTTGGCGGTTTGGGAAGTTTTATTAAAAACTATCCGTAAAGACGGAGCCAGATTGATTGCCGTTTATAACCGGATTGATGACGATTTGCCGATTGAAAAGGCGCTGTTCTTGAATTATGCCGAGATGACGGCGCCGGAAAAGACCTATTTTGTTGAAGTCAATTATCCGGAACTGGCCGAAAAAGGGCTGATTGCGCAACGGTTCTTGGACTATGCCGAACTGGTAAAAAAGAACAAGCCGGATGAATATGAACGCGATTATTTGAACAAGCCCCGCGGCGCCAACGTTGCCCGGGTAGTCAAATACTGGAGTAAAGATAATGTCAACCCCGATATTCGCTATTGCGATGATCTGGACATCTATTTGTCAATGGACTTTAACGTCGATCCGATGATGTGGGTTTGTATTCATCGGGACAGTCAGACCCGGCGCTCTTACGTGTTTGACGAGATTGTGATTGAAAATTGCTGTACGGATGATGCGGTCAATGAATTTATCAGCCGTTACCGCGGGCATAAGGCCAAGGTTATCTTGAACGGCGATGCCAGTGGGCAGTACCGCAAAACGCAAAGCCGCTATACTGACTATGCGATTGTTAAAAACGCTTTGTTGCGCGCCGGCTTTAAGGTGGAAATCAGAATTCGCCGGCATAATCCGCCGATTCAAAACCGGGTTAAAGCTTTCAACAATATGGTCTTTGGCGATGACGGACAGCGGCGGCTGTTGGTCAGTCCGGTTTGCGAAAAGTTGATCTACAATATGAAGTCCCTGGTCTATAAGCCGGGGACTTCTGTTTTTGACCTGCCGACGCCGGATAAAATCCGTGCTGACGGGGAGAACAAACTTAAATTTCTCGGCCACATTTTCGATGCGGTGAGTTACCACGCCGAATTTTACGAGCCGATTTTGATGCAAAGGAACAATGAGTAATGGAATATGTTGTGGACGGGGAAAACAAGCCGCGCCGGCTGGATCGTGACCGTGCGGCGGAAGCGGCGGCGCAAATCGGGGCGATGTTTGACGATTATGACCGGGCGCGCGCCAAGCAGCTGGACATCTACGCCAAATTGAAGCCGGAGATTTATTTGGACGAACGTTGCCGCAGCCGCAAAAAGGATGACCCGGACAACTGGAAGTCCGATGTGCATTTGAATAAGCTGTATTCGCTGTTTGACACGCGTCAGGCGTTTGTATGGGACAATATCTATGCCAATATTGAACAAATGTTTGATGTGGAAGGCAAAGACGAGGAATCCGAACAGACTGCCAAGCTGCAAAAGGCGGCGTTGGTAAATGATTTTTACAACATGAATATCCAGCAAACGTTGGACAAGGCAATTGAATATTCCGATTCTGTCGGTGAAGCCTGTCTGTTTGTCAGTTGGAAAAGGAAGGTTAAACGAATCCGGCGCCCGTTTGAGGCTGTAGCGGATAATCCGGACTGGAGGGTTGTGCGATCAGGCGGCAGGTATTCGGTGTTTGAAGTGCCGGTATATGACGGGCCGGCAATTGCGGCGGTTAATCCGGTTGATTTGGCGTTCGATCCCAAAATTAACCCCGACAATGCCGAAGAATGGGACAGTGCCGCCAAAATCATAAAAAGCTGGAAGACCTATAACAGCATAAAAAGCAATCAGCTGTATGATTTGTCGGCGGAAGATCTGGAGGCATTAAAAGCGATGGTTGACCCTGCCACGCCGAACGACCGTGATATTGATGCGACGGGTAAGTTACGGGATGTGGTTGACGGTGACCGGCTGGAAGTGCTGGATTTTTGGGGAGACTTTGCCGCAACAGACGGAACTTTTTTAAAGAACTGGCATATTACGGTGATTGCAAGAAAGTTTGTGGCCGTTTTTGAAGACAATCCGCTGATCTTTAACCCGATTATCAATGTGGCAATGCAGCGCGATGTGGACAATAAGCGCGGGATTCCCCGTTTGTACTCGGCTTATGCGTTGGCAATGGAGCAGGAACACAAGGCCAACCTTGAAAACGACACCCAAAGCTTGAACCTAAACCCGCCGAGCTGGGTGCCGCGGGATGTGCTGGATAATCGGGATAAAAAGGAAATCCGCCTGTTTCCCGGCAAAATTACCGAATATGACCTTGGGATGGCCGACCCGAACATGATTATTCCGATGCGGTTTAATCTGATTAACAACGAAAATACGATTGCTTTTTTGGACGGGGCGATCAGTTCGGCTTCCGGCGTTTTCCCGAATATGCAGGGGCAGGAGGAATCGGGCAAGGCTTCGGCAACCGAAATTAAGGTTAAATTTTCGGGGCAGACCACCCGCCTGGCTAAGGATATTGACGCGTATAAGCAAAATATGATTGTGCCTATGGTGACCAAAGTGGCGGAACTTTCCGCGAATATGCGTTCGGGGGCGGTGCGTTTGCTGATTGATGAACGCGGCAGCAAGTTTGCGGCCGAAATTACCGATGCGGTGCGCTGGGGAAATTATAAGTACAAATATACCGACAGTTCCGGTTTGCAGAAGAAACTGCAGGCAAATGAAAAACTGGTGCAGATTATGACCCCGGTCTGGAACGACCCGGCTGTACCGCTTGATAAGCCGGAAATTGTGAAAACGGCACTCGAAAATGCCGATTTTAACAATCCGGATAAGTTCTTCTTAAATCAGGCACCGCAAATGCCGGTGCAACCGCAAGGTCAACCGCCGATAATGCCGGAAGGACAGTCGCCGGAAATGGCGCCGGATAATGCGGTGCCCGATCAGGCGGCTTTGCAACCGGTACCGGAGATTTTTTAGATGATGACTGATGCGGAAATTTTGAAAATTTATTCCGCCGTATCCTCTGACAACGGCCAACAGGTTTTGGCCGCGGCCAAGGATTATATGGTGGAAAAATCGGCGCAACCGGCATTTGGCGCCGAACAAATCAAAGGAATGGGATGTTTGATAAATTATCTTTCTTCCTTTGCCAACAAAGCTGAACAAATAATTACGAACAAACAGGAGAAAAATTGATGAATACCGAAGAATCAACACCTTTGACGGCGGGTCCCGAAGATACCTCTGCCGATGCGGCCGTAATTGATACCGATACCGCAGCAAGCGCTGCGCCGGATGATGCCGCTCCAGAGCCGGAAGGACAACCCGACAAAGCTGAGGAAAACGGAGCACCAAAAAGTGACAGTGAAAAACTGCTTGCCGGAAAATACAAGACCGTTGACGAACTGGAAAAAGGCTATAAAGAAGCCGAAAAGCTGGTAAGGGAAGCGGCGGAGTATCGCAAAAAGGTAGAAGCCTATGAAGCGGCCGAAGCCAAAGCCCGGGAAATGCGGGAGGCCGAAGCACGTTCTTACGGTTACCGGGATGCCGAAAGCCAACAAATTGAAAATGACGTTGCCGCGGCGGAGTTTAACCTTTATGTACAGGCCTTGGAAACCAGGCTTGAGGGGGAAGACTATACCAAGGCGGCGCAATTGCTGCAGGCTTATCGGCAGACAGGCCGTCGCGATTATCTTGAGGCGGCGAAAAAGTGTTTTGCGCCGGAAGTTATTTCACAAATTGCCGTTACCACTGCCCGTTATGCCGGGGAACGGCAAAATGAATATGCCCAAGCGAAATTTGTCGAGCAACGCCAGGCTGTCAACAGTCTGGTGCGGGAGTTTTGCGAAAAGAATACCGATTGGATTGATGCAAACGAAGAACGGCAGCAACTGGTCGGCGAAACGATTAAGGCGTTGGGGGCGGATGCTGATCTTGACGCTTTGAAATCTTTTATTGAAGCGATTGAAAGACGGGCGGTCGAAGACTTTAAGAAAGATATGGAGAAACAAAAAGAAACAGACGCACAGTTGTCGCGTATTCCGTCACCGTCAAACGATGGCAGCGGCAAGCGGCGGGAAGTTGACATTGAGCATTGGCAGGATGTGGACGACCCCGCAAAAATGCGGGAACTGCTGCGCAGAGTATAACCGGAGCCGTAAACAGCGGCTCTTTTTTTTAGGAGGTTTTAATGTCATTAAAAACACTTATTCCTACCCTTTTTCAAGAAGAGTGGGAGAAAAACTTGGAGAACGAACTAGTGATTGACATTTTGTCGGCGACTAAATACGACGCGATTGTCAAACGCGACGGTTCGGACGAAATCAACGTACGCCTGCCGGGCGAAGTTTCGGTTAAGCGTTGGGGGGGCGGCGATTTGGCAGACCCCGAAAAAGTGGCTTCGTCGATTGCAAAAATCAAAATTGACAAAGGCTGCCAGATTAATTTTGCCCTTGACCATGCGCAGGCGGTGCAGATTTCCGGTTCGTCTTTGAAAGAAGCAAAGCAGCTTTCGAGCGTCTATTCGCGCGATGCGGTACAGAAATTTGCCGAGAATATTGACCGCGATTTGGCCAAACTATACCCGGTAGCCGGTATTTGGATGGCGGGGGCGTCTGACGCGGCAATTACATTGACCGTTGACAATGCGGCCAAATTCCTTTCCGTCATGAAAGCCCGTTTTTCGCGCGCCAAAGCCTGGAAGACCGGCAAGATGGTTGCAATCTGTCCGCCTGAACTGACGGCCCTGTTTAACCAGGTGCCGGGGTTGATGAATTCGGAAAAAGGGTTTGAAGACCGTAAAAAAGGCTTTGTCCGCGAATTGGCCGGTTGGAAGATCTACGAATCGAACAACGTTGTTACCGACAGTTCGGACGACGATGTTTTTTATCCTCTGTTCGGAATTCGCGGCGAATCTATGGCTTCGGCCAAGGAAAAGAATATTGACCTCATCCACTATATCCCGGAAAAGGGGCTGGATGATGCTTTTAAGGGCGCCGGTATGTACGGCGTGGGCTGCCCGCGGCCGGACAAACTGGGCGCAGCCAAAGTCAAAGTTAACCTTTCTATGTAAGGAGTATATAAAATATGGCAAGAGATGTTGTACAAATGGCCGAAACGCTGGCAGATACGAGTGTTTCGGTTGCCAAGGCTACCGCTGCCGCAACCACCATTGCGGTTGCCAACGGAGCGACGGTGCCGGGGTTTTTTGCAGTCAAGGATAATTCCGGTTTTGTGGTGGTGGATGCCAGCGCGGCCGGTAATGTGGTGTTTAAGGCCGGAGATGCATACCCGTCGCAGAATATTCTCGGTGATCTGAGTGTGGCGGTAACCGCAGGCTTAAACGTATTGCAGGTGGAACGCCACGGGCGGTTTGAAAACAAGGACGGTTCGTTGAATATTGACTTTGTCGGCGCAATTGCCGGTAAAATTTATGCTTTTGGCAAACACGCCGGTTTAGCGCCGGTTGACCACCAGTAGAAATTGTTTACAAAAGGGGCGGGCAATCCGCTCCTTTTGTTTTTATCAACCCCTATTTTGGAAAGTAAATTTACATGAAGATCAGAAATACAGTGTCGCAGGCGGTTTTTAACTATGAATTGGCGGAAGGACGTGAGTTGATTGCTAAATATCCGCATTTGAAAATTGAACAGGTAAATGCAGAAGAAAAAAAGGCGTTGGAACAAAAGACGGTTCCGACCGCCGAAGACAAGATTTTGGGCAAAACGGCGGCGGCAAAAGAAGAAACGGCTATTGACGCGCAGTCAAATGCTGCCGGAGCGCAGCAGGATGAACAAACAGACGAAACGCCAGCTTTGGAAACTGTCGATGAAACGACGTTAGAATCGGAAGAAACAGGCGAAAACCTTGTTTCTGAGGTGGCAGAAACAGTCAAAACGGATAATTTGCAAGCCCCGAAAGAGATTATTGTTCCTACGCCGGATGAAGATAAGATTTTGGGCAAGAACAACAAAAAAGCAGGTAATTGATGAAGACCTTTTATGACATTATTCTTGATGTTTCCAACCTGCGCTGGTCGATCGTTGATCCCGAGCCGGCGTCTTTTGAAGATGTGCAAAAGGCGGTTAAGCTGGCGATTCCGCAAGCGCATTCGTACATTTGGAATTTGCAGGACTTCTTTTTTAAGGAAAGAAAAACGGTTATTACACTCAATGCCGGGGAAAATGCTTTCTTGTCTCCCTCCGGGACCGTTAAACAGATATGGATTAACGGTGATGACCATTATTTGACCGAATTTGAAAACAGCGAAGACGTTGACTTTTTGGAAAGCAAAAGCGGGCAGCCGACACAATATTGGGTTGAAATGGGTGACGAAGGGCCGGTTGTGCGGCTGTATCCTATGCCGGAAAAGCCGGTTCAGGTGTTTGTCCGTTATGATACTTCGATGAAGGCTAAAACGGCGGACGGCCGCGAAAAAGCAAATTTTGAAGCAATGGACGACGTTTTGAACCTGCCTGATGATCCGGTTTTGCAGGATTTGTACTTGCACTGCCTGAACACTAAAGCGATGGTCTATCTGGTGGCGGATGAAACGGACGAGAACTATAAGCCCTATCAGCGTGAATTTGAAGAGGCATACCGGTCGTTGCTTAAATACCGGACGACGATGACCGAACGCCGTTTTGTAATCTGAGGTAAAGTAAAATGATGGATTTGGCAATTCAAAATTTCCGCGGTATTCGCGCGGTCAATCCGGTAGTGGATGTGGTAAATTCCGGCGTTATTTCGGCGGTGACCTGCCGTAATGTTGAACTGCATTATTCCGAAAACGGCGAAAACGTCGGAATTTTTACCGCCAAAGGCAACATGGTTGTTGCAACCTGTCCGCATAAGGTTGTCGGGCAGTGGGAAAGCGTGCAAAACCGGGTTCAACATCATTTCGTTTACGCGGTTGATGACACTCAGGGCTATTTATACCTGTATCATGCAGACGATGACAGTTGGGAGGTGCTTAAAAGCGGATTATCTGTAACCTCAACCTGCAACGCCCTGACAATGGCGGTGGGGTTTGAAGACTGGTTTGTCTTTACCAACGGCGTTGACGATTATCTGGGCGTTTGTATGGATAAAGAGTTGGAGAATGAGAAAGTTAAGTTTTTGGAAGCCGAAGATGACGACGGAAAGCCCATCCGCGGCCTTTGTTTACAGGCCTATGACGGACGGCTGGCGACAAACTCCAAAAACCGGGTGCATTGGTCGGCGCAGCAGAATATATTTGACTGGAAGACGGCCATTGACCCGAACATTTTAACCGGCGGCGCTTATCAGGAATTTGATCGCGATGTGACGGCGATGGTTTATTACAACAATACGCTGATTGTCTTTACGGCAGATTATTCAACTTATTTTTCCGGCAATCCGGGCAATGCGTCTTCTTTCAGCCGCGGCGGGGCAACCGGCGGCGGTTGCAGCGGCTTTGGGGCGGTGGTGAAATTTGACAACAAGATTTTTTACTATGACCCCAAAGCGCAAAACGTTTTTGCCTATTATCTGATTGATACCGGACAAACAAGACCGACCAACGGACTGGCGGACAATGTGATCGGCTTTTTTGCCTCAATGGACGGCAACCGGTCGGAGGAAGCGGAGATTGTACCTTATGTTTCCGGCGACCGCAGCGAGTTGTGGTTTAAGCTGCCTTATCCGGACGGTGATAAAATTTTGATTTTTGATTACTTGAAATCGGAATGGATAGAACGGCAGCAACAGCAATCTGTCAAAGGCCTGGCGGTTATCGGCGGTTATTTGTATTCGGCTGACGGCAACAATATTTTGCGTGAATATATGACGCCGGAATTTGCCGGAACCTTTATCCCCGCCGAATATAAGATGAATATTATTAACGTAGGTTCGGATTCCAACCTTAAAGTTCCGAAGATGCCGTTGATTTTGACGCTTGATTTTGACTATGAAAATGATTTTTATATGGAATTTATCTATGACGACCGGCCGGAAAGAAGCAAAGTTAAGCGGATTGCAAAATTTTCCAAAGAATATTTGATATGGGCCAAAAATGATGATGACCCGGACGGCGGATTTTGGGCTTGGGACGAGGGCGACGGCAACGGCGGCCTTTGGTTGTCTGAGGATAAAAATACGGTGATGTTCAATCTGGCCGGGCTGTTGAACTTCAAACAACTGCAAATTCGCATCTATACCGCGGAGAGCGGGCAGGAATTCGGGATAAAGCGGATTGAACTGAAACGGGTTAAACTCAAAACCAAGACAATCGGTTGACAATATTTTGTTTTTCTTATATAAAAAGAATGTCCGTTGTTGCTGCAACGGACAAATTCTTAACCAGAGATAAGGAGTTGTCTAAACTCTATACTCCACCTCAATGGTTATAGAGTAATTCATTTTAACATATTTGTCAAGATGAATTAAAACTCCTTATCGCATTTTGCGAAACGGAGGTGAAAATAAATGATAATAAGGTTTATTATTATCATTAAGAAAATAAAAATTTATTTCCTGATCAGGAAGTAGATTTTGGAGAGGGGAGCAAGCAATTGCTCTCCTTTTTTGTTGGGAGTTTTTATAAAAATGGTTGTTCTGATAGAAAAAGGCAGCCCGTTTTTTGATTTTGAAAAAGCAAAAAAAGGATATTTTTTGAACCAAGACAAATTGGATGACGAAAACGGTTTTGAACATCTTTTTGCCAACGGTTTGTTCTGGAATGCCTATAAAAAGGGGTATGTCGGAACGTTGTTTGCCTATCAGGGCGAAGATGAGCGCTGGTATATGGGCGGGTGGGCAGAAAGAAAAAGGCATAAGGATTGTGTGAAAGCCGTTATGCAGGTGGCGGACTTTTTCCCCGTCATTTATGCGCAAACAAAACATTTGAACGCCGTTATTTGTTTGAAAGCTGCCGGTTTTCGTTGGCTCTCGCGGGATAACGGACTTTTAATCAGGAGAAAAGAAATATGAGCAAGAATAAAGCAAAAACGCAAACTTACAGCACCGGCGGTCTCTACGGCACTTCGACCACCGGCAAACGGGGGACAAGTTATGACCCGTCTGATTTTGAAACGCAGCTGGTTAATCAGACAACTTCATCAATTCCGGCTTATCTGCAACAGTTGACCAACCCGAGCTATGACAGCGAAATTTTTCAATCGAAATTGAAGCGTTTTAACGATGTGGCCAATCAGAATTTTGAAAACAACGTCATTAATAATATGGCGAACCGGGGATTGGCACGGGGATCGACCGTCAATCAGATTACCGGGCAGTATAACAACTCTTTGCTTAATGCGCAGCAGGATTTGTTTAATAGCGAAGATAGCCGGGTAGCCAACGTGTTAAACCAGCTGATGAACTATTATCAGGTGCCGTATAATATGATGACGGGAATAAATAACGGCAGCCAGGGATTGTATCAAAACGCGCAGCAAAACGCCAATAACAGCAATTTGTGGGGCGGTATTGCCAACGCGGCGGGGACGATTGCCGGGGGTTATTTGGGCGGTCCCGGCGGAGCTGCTTTGACCAACTGGGCATTGGGAACAGCCGAAAAATAAGAACAAAGAGCGGATTTCTCCGCCCTTTGCCTTTCTTATCGTTTTATGGACAAGAAAAATCGGATTTTCCGAATTATCAGAATAATTTTTATTCTCATAATTTTTCCTTTCATAATATGAAAGGGGAAAACACCGCCCTGTTTAAACTTGACAATTGAGCCTAAACAGGTTATCTTAACTCTATGGAAAGAAGTTAAGAGGTGTTTAACCCCTTTCTGAGTTAAAGAATGTCCGTTGTTGCTGCAACGGACTTTTCTTTTATAAGAGAAAAGCAATAGTGTGTCAAGCTCTGCCGACCTGTCTGTCGGCGGGGCTTTTTTTATGGAGTTTTTTAAAAAATGAATTCTGCAGATAAAATTTTAAGAATTGCACAAGGGGGCAAACCGATAACCCCGGAAATGTCGGTGGCAGACCGGGTGATGGCTTACGCGATGCCGGAAGTTGAACCGCAAACCCAGCCTCAACTACAACAACTACAACCTCTGCCAAAAAATAACGGCCTTTGGGGTGGTTTTAAGGATTTTGCCGGATCTAACGCCGGGCGGACGCTGTTGGGCGGTTTGGGAACGGCGTTGGCGGTGGGATTGACCGGAGGCACTGCCAAAGATGCGCTTGGCTATGGGGTTATCGGTGCCGGCAATACCGTAGGCGTGCTGAACAAAAACAAACAATATCAAGACGCCTTGCAGGAAAAGCAGCTTGAACGGCAGCGCAAGATTGATGAAGCTGAGCTAAACCGACAGTTTTTGCAGGGTCAGCAGACAAGATTATTTAAGAATCAAAAAGAATTGGCAGATTTGCAATATCAAAAATCTCTCGATAATATGTTGATTGGAAAGATTGTTGACCACGAATGGGAAGCGGGCGAAGAAGCGCGCAAACTGGAGGCAAAGAAAAATGCAATTAGAAACTCCGGCTATTCGACAAGCCGGCAGGATTTTCTTATAAATAATCTGTACGGAATGAAGGACGACGACTATTACGGTTACCTGCTTGCATCCGACCCGGGTAATGCGGAAGCCTTGAACTATTTTAACAATAAGAATAAGGCGCAGAGAGTTATTGACCCGGTAGGAAATTTGGAAAAATATGCTGATGTTGCCAAAGCTGGGGGGATGGCTCTTGATGTAGAAGCTGCAAATTCTGGCAACGGTGTATTTATCGGTAAACCAAAAGATGGTACTGATTTTAACAGTATAGACAGCGTTAGAAAAGAGTTTAATGCTTTGACTTCCGATTATCGAAAAGTGGGTGATGCTTTTTCCAGAATTAAAGCCAGTTATGAGAACCCCACTCCTGCCGGGGATTTGTCCATGATCTTTAACTATATGAAAGCGTTGGATCCCGGATCTGTGGTTAGGGAAAGCGAATTTGCAAATGCGGAAAATGCCAGAGCGTGGTTTGATAATACAAATGTTCCTACATTTGTTCGGTTGGCTTATGAAAAGGCTGTGAAGGGTAACAAATTGCTACCGGAACAAAGGAAGGACTTTTATGATATGGCAGTGAAACTGTTTGAAGCGCAAAAGAACAGTTTTGATAACCACTCGCAATTTTATAAGGGATTGGCACAACGACGGGGATGGGATGAAAATGATATTATATCTGATCCTTATGTTTTTGGGGACAATGGTTCAGCTGATACCATGGTCTATTATAAAAATAAATATAATTTGGAGTGATTGAAATGGCAGATTTGGCAAGGATTAAAAGAAATGTTGCAAAAATGGTGGCGCAAAATGCTCCCGAAACAGATATTGATAGATATATTGCAAGTGAAGGGGTAACAGTTGAAGATGTAAGAAATTTTAATGCTTCTTTGCACCCGTTGACTCCCGAACAAAAGGCCGAAGCGGCACGGCAGGCAGATGATATCCGGCCAAAAACCGACTATTTGAAGAATGGGCTGGATATTTTGGGAGCAATCGGCGAAGGAGGAGCTTATGCAGGATCCCGGATATTGAACGGGTTAACTTTAAATGGCAGCGACTGGTTGGAAAAGAAGCTGACCGGCGGTAACAGCGAATTTGAACGGATGGGGCGTGAAGTTGCCGAAAATGCCCAAAACGGCGGGAAAATGGCAAGCTTTGGCAATACGGTAGGCAATGTTTTGGCAGAAATGGGCGGCGGAATGCGCGGTGCCGGAAAGCTGGGCTATGATTTGACCCAAAAAGGTATATCCGGCTTAGGCGGGTTGTTGGGGAACAATTGGTTGAGAAATTCCACACTGGTACCCTCGGTATTGTCGGGCGGAGGAAGTGCTGCTATTTATAGCACGTTTGGCAATGATTTTTCTCATCCGAAGAAGATTGGGAAAGACGCAATGTATGGCACTTTGTTATCCGGAGTGTTAGGTGTGGCAGGAAAAGCTTTGCCTTATGCAAGCAAATTGTTCTCTGCCAAGTCTATGACCAAAGGAATGCAAGGAGGTTTGGAAAATGCAGCTGATAATCCGCAAGCGGTTAAAATCTTAAATTCCGGGATTAGTCAGAGTGACGATATTGCCCAAGAGTTTTTGAACAAGGTAAGACCGGCAATGCGCAATATAAACCAAGAAACGGAGAATATGCTTAACGGTTCTTTAACCCGCCGGGTTGACGTGCCGAAAACAGTGGCTGACCAGAAAGCAAAATACGGGCAGTTTATGAAAGAGCACGCTGCAGATGAGGTGATGGATTTTGCGCCGACAAGAGAGCAGTTGATTAATTATCCGGCTGAGAGCAGGTTTAATTTGCCGAAAAAAAATTTAGCACCAAAAGAAGCAGAAGATATTTTATTCAGAAAAGCCAAAGAAAGCGGTATTGAAGTAGGAGGTAATCCGGAACATTATACGGTAAAAGGACAGAGAGGGCAATACGTGAGAACATTGCCTAATACGCTTAATAATCCGGATATAACTTATAATCAAGGCGGACGAGAATATTTGGCTAAAAAATATCAGGGAGTTTCATTCGACGGAGAGAAACCGTTTTTTGATTTCATTGTAAAAGAAAACGGAGGCTTGTATAATAAATTTAATACGGATGCAAAATATTTAGATAATCAGATAAAAAAAGCCGCTGACAATGTATCTGTCAGCGGACGAATTTTGGAGCCTAAGGGCGCTGGATACATCAGCCCAGCTCCAAAATCTGATAATAGTATACCTCTAAAAGGTGCGGTTGTCAATGCCGAACTTCCGCATTTTTCGGTTTTATATGAAGGATTGACGCCGTATCAGTCCAAACAACTGGGAAAAGCGTTCCAAGCCGGTTTGGAAAAAACAAATCAAAAAGCCGGTAGTTTGGAGAGCATAAACCGGGTGAAACAAGAACTGAATGATATGATCAATAAATCGACTTATCCTGATCCGACGAGGCCTTTGGTAAGGAAGCCGGAAAGCGGCGCGGCAGACTTGATTGAGGTTAAAAAACGGGTTGACAGCGTTTTGGGATCTGCCCTTAAAGGGCGTGACCGCGGATACCACAAAGCAAAACAAATGGAAAAGGCTTATGACGCCGGTTTGAACTACAATCCGAACAGTATGTCCACGATTGATTTGGTGCCGGAGTTGAAAACGCTTGAACGCAATGCCTTTACACAAGGTCTGTTTCGCCGGATGACCAACAATTCTCTGGAGCATCGGAATTTGGCAGAAAACATTTTGAAGTATGACAATGCTTTGGCCGGCGTTTTGCCCCGTAACAGGTATAGTTCGTTAATAGAAACGTTGAATAACCAAGCAACCCGTTTTGGCCGCTTGGACAGACTGGGTAATCTTGCCGAAACAAAATTGCAAAAACCAGAGGCAAGCCGTTTGTTTTTGCGTGAACAGGCAGAGACTCCGGGAGCGGCAAAAGGGGCTGCGCTTGATTGGTTAAACAGGCTGCTTCGCGGCAGGGCAATTAAAAAGGCAGCGCGTAATTTGATGGATCCGGAGTTTATGGGACAGGACGACAACTGGCTGATGGAGAATTATCCGTATTTGGCCAACGCCGTTTCTGCCCGGATGAAACGGATGACAAACGAATAATTTTGGCAGTGGGGCAAAGTTACTGTAGTTGGGCCGCCTGTAGTTGGGCGGCTTTTTTTTATTTAAGGAAACAAAAGATGGCAAATATTAATTATCCGTACCGTTTTGTGGGCGGGAAAAGAGCGGTGGCTTCTGAAGTCAATGCGAATTTTGATGAAATTAAAACCTATACCAACGCGGTCAATGCCGAGATTGCAGCGTTGCAGCAGGCTATCGGCAAGTTGGAAGAACGGCCGACACGGGAAATGTTTGATGTGTATTTTTCTTTCAAGGGGGAAACGCCGACCGGCGCCTATCCTCTGTGGACCGGACAAACAATTACCAACTGTAAGCTTTTTTATCCTGAATTTTGGAAAGAACTTAACCGTTTGGCGCGCAATAAGAGTGTGCCGACCGTAAGCAGTTCGGCGGCGTTTGACAAGCAAGTAACCGATTATGGGCAATGTGCGTGTTTTTTTATTGATACGTTGAACGGCCATGTTCGGTTGCCGAAAATTACCCGTTTTATCAGTTCTATCACTCAGCTTTCCGACTTGGGCAAAGCGGTTAATGACCAGATTAAGAGCCATACTCACGGTCTGCCGGGAGCTACCTCTTATTGCGCGGGCGGCGGGCGGAACATTTATGTATATGGGGCAAATGACGCAACGCCGAAAAATAATTACCGCACTTCTTCGGCCAGCGGAGGATCCGAAACTTGGCCGAAACACGTCAAACTCGGCCTTTATATTCAGGTTGTCAACAATATGTCTGAACTTTCGGGTTTGGATGTGGATGCCATAAAAAAAGAGCTGGAAGCTTCGGTTGTGGCATTGCAAAAACAAAGCGCCGCCTATGAGGCGCAATTGCAGGCAGAATTTGAAGAGATTAAGAACGGGATAGATATTTATGCCGAAGAAGCAATGTTTGGGTTATCGCAACGGGTTGAAGCGGCGGCTAAATCTGCGGAAGATAACGCCGATATTGCTTTGCAGCAGGGAGAAATTGCTACTGCAGCTGCCAGCGCCGCCGGTAACAGCGCCGACAGCGCGACAGCCTCTGCGGTTGCTGCAGCGGATTGTGTTACAACCGCCCAAAATGCCGCTTCGGCTGCCGGACAAAGTGCGGTGAATGCCCAAAATTCAGCAACAAATGCCCAGGCAGGCGCCTTGGCTGCCGGGCAAGCAAAAGAAAGCGCAGAAGAAAGTATGCAGGCTGCAACGGCCGCTAAAACTGCGGCGGAGAGTTCGTCCGCTTCGGCCTTGGCGGCGGCGAATGCGGCACAAACGGCTTTGGCTGCGGTTGAAACGGCAGCTTCGGCGGCTTCAGCTGCTGAGGCAAACGCAAAAGTGTCGGAAACAAACGCTGCAACAAGTGCGGCAACGGCGGAATCGGCCAAAGAAAATGCTGTTGCCGGCGCAAACGCGGCGGCGGCTTCCCAAACGGCGGCAGCTGCTTCGGCTTCGGCCGCAACCGAAAGTGCAACCGCGGCAGCAAACAGTGCGGCGGCTGCTTTGGCCGATGCTTCTGCCTCTCGGCAAAGTGCCGCAAATGCTTTGTCCTCTGAACAGTCTGCGCAAACAAATGCTTCTAATGCTGCCGTATGGGCGGAAGGAAGCGATGCGCAAGTGGGCGATTTGGGCGGGGTGCACTCGGCGAAAGAATGGGCAGCGGTTGCACAAGCCGCAGGCGATCCGTTCCTGTTTATTATCCGCGACTGGACTGGTGAATAAGGGGAAAGATGATGGATATGGATATTTATTTGGGGCAGGAATATGTCGGCGAAGCCAAGCTTGAAAGTTCCGGTTATGACGGGCCGGCAAACCTGAAAACGCTGATAACAAGGGATGCGGTGGCAACTTTTCCGATTCCGGCAACAACCACGGCAATTAATCAGTATGCTTTTCGGCTATGGAATTCTTTGACAACATTGGATATTCCGGGATCGGTTAAAAGTTTGGGCGATTTTGCGCTTTATTACTGCCAGGGATTGCTGAACGTGAAGATCTCCGAGGGATGCTTAACTATCGGAAAAAGCGCTTTTGCGCAGTGCAAAAAGCTGCAGCAGATAATCATACCCTCCACGGTTGCCACCATAGGTACAAGCGCTTTTGCGAACACAAGCGCCGATTTGATTATTATGGTTAATAAAGAACCGGATTCTATTGCCGGGGCGCCGTGGGGCAACAGTACGGCAACCATTGTCTGGAACAACTGAAAGGAAGATAAAATGGTTCTATATATAGGGGGTGACCCGGTGCGTCTGGTCGTAAAAAAAACAAAAGACATTGACGAAGAAACAGAAATGATCGGCAGGATATTAGACCGGACGATTGCCGGAACAGTGACCATACCTCAAGGTATTGATAAAATCGGAGCATATGTTTTTTACGGATGCAATAAAATTGATAAAATCGTGATGCCTAGAGAGCTGATTAGTATTGGCCGAAGTGCGTTCAGTATGGTGACAAAAATGCCGCAAATTGATCTGCCATCTACTTTACAGGAAATTTTGACAGATGCTTTTGCAAGTTGCACCTCACTTACGGAGATTTCAATCCCGGCAAATGTCGTTTTGATTGACGATAGTGCTTTTTTCAATTGCCGAAAGATGAAAAAGGTAAATATTGCCAGCACGGTTTTGAATAAAATTGGAACAAACGCGTTTGCCAATTGTTCTGTGCTTGAAAGCTTCAGTATTGTGACGGCAGGAGAGGATATTACAATGGGTAACAGCGTCTTTGCAAATTGCAGCAGTTTGCGAAATGTCAATTTTCTGTTCAGGGTTACGGTTATGGGAAATTCTTGCTTTAAAAATTGCACTTCACTTTCCAGCGTAACATTGTCTAAACGTATGAAAGTTATTTCGAAACAAACTTTTTCCGGATGTACGGCTTTAGCTTTTATTTCTATTCCGGATAACATTACCGATATTGACAGCACGGCTTTTGAAAATTGCCCTAATTTGGGGGTTATCCAGATAAAAAAGGCAGAAAACAGCATTGCCGGGGCGCCGTGGGGCGCGGAAAACGCCACGGTCGTCTGGCAGTAACAATAACGATAGGAGAAAAAACAATGCGAAAAATAATGCGATACAGACTGATTGCCGATGAAGGCAAGATACTGACCAACGGCAAACACCGGGGAGCAGTGGTCGATTGTTCGGCAGAAGATGCCGACAACTGGTATGAAGAAGATTATGTTGAGGAGGAAAAAGATGTCGACTGATAAGGAGTTAAAACAGCTTGTGGTTAATAAGCTGACACAACAACAGTTTGACGAACTCTCGACCAACGATGAAATTTCCGAAACCGAATGGTATGCAGTCGTGGGCGCGGAACCGGATGACAGATGGTTAAAAACCGACGTCAGCAATTTGACGGCGGCCGGACAAGCGGTAATTGCCGGTATTGCGGCGGACAGTGTCAACTTGGAAGGTCTGGCCGATACGGATTTATCCAACCTTACGGCAGCGGGAAAGGAGCAGATTGCAGATTTGTCGAAACCGTCGGGAAGACGTGTTAATCTGACCTTTCCGAATAGTGAGGAGGCAGATTTAATTATGCCGGCTGCCGGTCATTTGGTAGCTTATACACAAAATACCGCGGCAAGCGGCATAAGTACCTGGATAACTCTCATCGGCACAGTTGACGCTACTGCTGTGATACGAGACATGGACAAAGGCAGTGGCACTGCAACACTGGTAGCTGTTCTTGAGGTGAGCAAAGGAATGTCGGTTAAGATGTTGACCAGTGGTAATTTTCAGAGTTCGGCCAACAAATATTTGTGGTTTACTTATGCGGAAGGAGCAAATTGATGTTTTATATTTTGGATAATAATGGCCAAGTTTTGTTTGCCGATGATCAACGTCAACGACTGCTTGATACAATTGCTTTTATGCCGCAATATTTGGCCGCCGATATTCGAGAAGGAGAACTTGAAATTGGGTATGATGGCCGATTTTATCTGTCTGGAGACGCCCCACAAAAAAGCAGTGAAGAAAAAGCGGCAGAAATTCGTGAGACGCGCGATCGGCTGCTGGCAGAGACCGACAGATATATGTTGTCGGATTATCCGATTACGGAAGAAGAACGAGAGCTGTACCGGCAGTATCGGCAATATCTGCGTGATATTCCCTCCGCCGCGGATTTTCCGGAGCTGGAAGTTAAAACTTTTTCACAATGGGAGATGAACGGATGGACTGGGGCGTGATTGCAGGAGCAGCGGCGTTAATCGGGGTATTGATGAACTTTATCCGGATGGGGGAATGGAAAGCACGGCAGGAAACAAAGGTAGAAAATTTGGAAAAACGGGTCGAAACCTTTGACCGCACGGTTGGCGATTTGTTAAGCAAAAACGATTATCAAACCCAGCTTTTGACGGAGTTGAAAGTGAAGTTGGATATGATATTTACCGAAAAGAAGGGACGTAAGAAAAATGATTGAAGATATTAAAAAGCCGCGGGGGATTCGCAACCATAACCCCGGCAACATCCGATGGGGGGACAACTGGTTGGGGCTGGATGACAAAGGCAGGGCAAAAGACCCTGCCTTTTGCGTTTTTACTGCACCGGTTTACGGCATTAGGGCTTTGGCAAAGGTTTTGATTAATTATAAAAAAATCCACGGGCTTAAAACCGTGCGGCAGATAATCAGCCGGTATGCCCCGCCGAACGAGAATCAGACGGCTGCTTATGTGCAATCCGTAGCACAGCAACTCGGCGTTTATCCGGACACGGTTATAGACATTGAAGAGTGCGGTGTGCTGATGGTGTTTATCAAAGCCGTTATTCGTATGGAAAACGGCATACAGCCCTATTCTAACCAGGAGTTGTTAAAAGGAATTGAAATGGCGAGGTGAAAATGGAAAATGAACACAAAAATTGCCGGTACCGGTTTTGGAAATGGCTGATCCGGCTGGCGCTGCGGCATCGGCGGATATATTGGCTGTTGTGGGGCGTGTTGGCGGTAGGCGCCGTATGTGCCTGGCGTTTCGGGCTGGCGGGTTTTCTTGACAACCTGTAGAACATAAGTTATAAAAAGAAAGTCCGGTGCGGGAACACCGGACATTTGATAACCTCTGAAAGAAGTTGAGCTATAACTTCCCTCAAGATGGTTATAGTATAAGTCTAATTTTACAATTTGTCAATAGGCAAACGGTATTTAGGCTTGTCAGCTTCTTTCATAGAAAGAAAGGAGCAAACAATGATAATAAAGTTTATTATTATCATTAAGAAAATCAAAATTTATTTCCTGATTAGGAAGTAGATTTTGGAGAGGAGGGCAAGCAATTGCTCTCCTTTTTTTGTTGAGGTAAGAATGATAAACAAATTACTCGGTTGGGCTGTGGGGTTTATGACTGTAGCAGCCCTTTGTTATGCCTTTTATGAGGCGGGGCAAAAGGTTGGCGAAAGCCGGGCAAAGATGCAAATAATAGAGAAACAAGTTGAGGTGGTGAAATATGTTGAAAAGAAAAAGGCGCTTATTCAGAGCCGCCCTAATGCCGGTCGTGATGAACTGCTTAAGCGGATGCGCGCAGGTCGATTATAGTCTGTCTTGTCCGGTGTATCCGGTCGCCGGTCCTAAAGTGGCAGCAGAGCTGGAGAAAGCGAGCTATTCGGAATTTCCGAACACCTGGGAGTGGATTGGCCGAATTGATAAATTACGGCAGGAACTGGAGGTGTGCGGAAAATGAAGTTTTGGGTATATCGTCCGGACAAGGCGAACAAAAGCGAAGTAGATTTGAGTTTGTTATACTCTCCGCGCGGGTTAACCTATTGGCAGGAAAAGGAACGGGAGGACGCCATGAAACAGCCGCCGGCGCCCGTTTTTAAAAAGCCGCATCAAGTAGAAGTGCCGGGGTGAGAGATTTTGTTTGAATTTACTCGGTAAATTTCATTATTGGAGATTTTTGGCGTTAGTGTATATGAAGTTGCCGTATGATCATTTTTTAAATGAATGAGCATAAACCTAGGATTACCTGCCAGAGAATTTATCAGTAACTCTAAATGTTTATTTTTATCCAACTGCTTGGTCTCAAGATTAAAAGAAGATATTGTTCCGGTAATAATGTCTGGATAACTGATTAATCCATCAAACTGGAAATTATTATTTTCATCTTCTACGGCATAACTCATTTTTACAGGATTGGCTCTGCCTTTTAATAAAAAGCATTGTTTAATGTTAACGTAATGGAAAATAACTCCTTCTGCCAAGTTGTTTAATGCTCCTCTGTCGGATACCCAATATACGCTTTTTGCATTGTTTTTTATTGCTAAAAATTCTATAAAATGAGACACAATAGAACTGATTAGGATAAAATTTTTCACTAATTTTTTATTAAAACTTTTTTGCTTCAGATATTCAATCAGCTTTTTAAGAGATATTCCGGCTGATTGATTTTCAGGAACAGAAGTGTTGTTTTTTATATATGTTTTTAAATTTTCTTGTATTTTTAGGAAATCTTCATCACTGACAGTTAAATAATTTTTCTCTATCACAAAAGAAATTGTAAAGAAATACTTATCATCTCTTATTGTTTTTAAAACTTCATCCGGTACATTTGTCATTTGTTTTAAGTCTTTAAATTTTTTGCGGGATAAATGATTTGCAATATCGGATGGTGAAGCAAGTGGGCATAGAGTAAAAGTTGCGGTAGGTGATGGCTTATTTTTATCAAATAAACAATAATCACTCAGGATATACCAATAATGCGGAACATATCGCATATGTAAAATCTCTTTTATCCCTTTTGTATATGATTTCCATAATTCTAAAAACTTTTTATCTTGAGAAAAAAGAGTTTTATTATTCATAGGACAGCCTCATTTTTTATGTCTTTCTTTTTATTTGATATAAAATGTAAAAAATATATAAAACAATTAATAATAGATTTGTCCACTCTTTTTTATAAACAATCACTTTTTGCAATCAATTTGACTTATATTAATAATTGGTATATAAGAAAAATATTCTATTAATAATAGCAGTGAGGATGTTATGAAAAAACTATTGATTATTGTAGCCTGTCTGTTGTGGGCAGGAACAGCCGAAGCGCAAAGCGCTAATTTTATACGTGGCTACTATAAACCAAGCAGCAACACTTATGTGGCACCACATTACCGAAGCAGAGCCAACAATACACGGCTTGATAACTATAGCACCAAAGGGAATACCAATCCGTTCAGCGGGGCTAAGGGCTATAAGCCCGCCTACAAAATGCCGTCATATAAAGCGCCCAGAATACGCGCGCCGAAACTGAAATGGTGAGGGTACTAAGATGAAAAAAATTTTAATTTTACTGGTATTTTGGGGATTTCCGGTAATGGCTTGGGATGGTTATGACTATTCCAATGGGGCTTATATTGAGATAGAGCAAGGTAATTTGGTTCGTGAAGGCGAAGATATTGAAATTTATGATTATGATACGGGAGAATATCGCACTTTTGAAATGGAGGATTGAGGATGAAAAAGATAAAATTGCAAATTTTCGGAGAAAAAGTTGTTGAGGGGAATCCTTTGGCATATATACCTGATTTTTCAAAAATTGTTGAAAGGGAAGTTGAGGTAGATAAAATTATAAAAATTGTTGAACGGTTTAAGGGACAGACCACTATCAATTTAGCTGACGGAACGTGTTTTGCATTGCCGGAATCTAAAGAAGAGATAGAACGCAAGATTGAAGAAGCGACAACTTCTGAGACTATTTGAAAGAAGCGGAGGAATAAACTATGCTAAATATGATAAAAAATATTTTATTTGTATCTTACCTTAAAAACAAAGGTATAAAACGAATTTGTTTTATATTGGGAGGGCTTCCTTTTATTTTGTGTTTAGTGACATTCTTTGTAGAAGGAGCTAGAACACCCGGATATGTTTTAACAGGAATTATTGCATTTTACGTTCCTTTCCTTCTGGCGTCGGCAATGGTCTGGGTCTATAGAGGATTTAAAGATAATATAAGCATATCTATGAGTGATTATTTGGTATTAATAAATTCTGTTGAAGTTGTTTTATTTCCTCAATATGAATTTGATGTATCTCTGAAACAAAAAAGGGTACATTTTTTCGCAAGAGATTATCTTTATGAGAAAGATACAGTATTGGTATATGTTGGTATTGGAGAAGATAACAAGATTAGCGATTATGGAAGTATCAATAAAACTCAGGAAGCTTCTGTTCTTGACAATTTGGTCGCTGCAATTATTGAGGGGACATTTGTCGATCATAGAAAAGACAACAATGTTTCAGAATGCGATATTGCATAGCTAATCGTGCACAAAAAATTTTAGTAAGGAAAAGTAAATGAAAAAAGTTTTGTTTCTCTATTCTTTGTTGGTAACATTCTCTTTCCAAGTAAAAGCTATGGATGTATATGAGTGTGAAGCATTGGATATTTCAATGAATATTGAAGGAAAATTTGAGCATGATAGGACTTTTACCGGATATAAATTTGTAATTGATGGCAATGATGCGGTTGTTTTTGAGGGTGACACTGAGATAAATCGTCCGGTTTTGTTACTGAGAAATGAAGAAAACAAAATTGATCTGATTGGAGCTGGAGCATTAACAACAGAAATTTTTACAATTGTAAAAAGAGATAAAACCCTTCAGTATGTCAAAACTGGGTATATCAAGGGGGGATACACTATCATGGGAAATTCTAAATGTCGTTATAAGTCGGTTGACAAGTAAATAAATTTGTTTATTATTATAAGTAGAGTTTCAAACCTCTATAAACAAGCGGATATACCGCCCCCGAAAGATAGGCGTTTTTTTATGCCTTGTTAATTCATTTTGTTGACCTCAATTTGATTTAACAAGTTTCTGCCGGGAGAGCGTGAATATACCGAATAAACGCTACACGTCTTGTTTCGTGGTTTGAACTCCCGGCGCCTTACGGTTTAAGGCAAACTTTTTCAAACAAAGGAAACAAGAAAATGAACAATTTAGTCAAAATCAACCACAATAATCAAGTAACCACAGATTCTTTAACCGTTGCCGACCGTTTCGGTAAACGTCATTGCGATGTGCTTCGCTCAATTAAGATGTTGAAATGTAGTAAAGAATTTAGCGAACGCAATTTTGCGTTGGCTGAATATTTAGACGAACAAGGCAAACCAAGGACATATTACGATATGACTTATGACGGTTGGATGTTTCTTGTTATGGGCTTTACCGGAGAAAAAGCAGCAGAATGGAAAGAGAAGTTTATTGTTGCTTTTCGAGCTATGGAAGCAAAGTTAAAATCTTTAGAGGTAAGTTCCGATAAACCGGTTGTTGTCTCCGAACACACCCGGGCGCTACCGGCGGGCAAGAAGGAGATTGTGTTATCGGAAAAAGCCCGGGAAGAGATCGGCGGTATTGTCAAAGCGGTAGTGGTTAAAGCCTTATCGGATAATACCCCGGCGGTGGCTTCTCAAGATTTGATTGCCGATGCCTGTAAAACGGCGATTGACGAATCGTTTAAGGTGGATATTAAAAACGACAACATCTTTAGTTTGTATAAGTTTGTCAAAAGCGCCTGCCGCAGAGCAGTGCGGGAGGAAGTATCCAAGCTGCTGCCGCAATTTCCAAAAACAGAACCTTGGGAAGTAAGCGACAGCGACTTACTGTTTCACCTTTACCGTTGGCATAATACCCGCAACAAGGTTGATACGATGCGTTTTCGGGAATTGCACGCACAATGCGATACACTTGCCGATGAAAACACCGATTTGAAGAATCGGCTTCAGCAAATCAGCACGTGGATAAAATAATGCGGTTTGCTGTCGGATTAACGGCCTATGTCCTGGTGTTATGGGTGTTGCCGTACTTAATATTGTGTGTGTTTTAAGAATATGGCTCTAGCTGGCAAGCAAGATATCACGTTCGTAATCTTTGAATACTTGCATCTGTTCCCGGTAGATGGATAATTCGGTATAATTAGTTCGGATACTGTCCACTATGGGGAGCCATATTGAAAAGCCTTGCGATCTTGTGTCGCAAGGCTTTCTTTTTATAAAACCATCTATGAAAATAAACTATGGGAGAAGTAGGATGGTGCTGCGACAATTGATATTGAACAGAGAAAATGTAATAAGAGCGTTTTTGTATCTCCTCTGGTGTGCTTTGATCGGAAGTTTGGTCTTGTTTAATTTTGAAGTAATGTGGGGGACCAACACCCAAGGATGCAGTTGTAATGAGCTGGGGTGGCAATATGGTATGCTCTATAACTGGCAGGCTTGGGGGCGTCCATGTATTTATTCGGGAGATTTTTATTTTAGAACATATATATCGTATTTGGTAATTTATCTTTTGTTTGACTGTGTGCGGCGCAAAATTTTAGCCTGCAACCCTTCGATAGCATGGCGGTTGGCGGAGATGAGCGTAGTTTTTGTTCTTTACTGGTCACATATGATTTATCCGCCGGAAAATTTGACGATGTACTATACCTCGTTTTTAGGCAGTTTGCAGTTTTTATGGCCGTTTTTTGTTCTTGCGGCCGGGGTAAAGTTTTTGTCTCAGCGAGCCGTCGTCTATACGCTTGGTTCACTGATCTCGATGTGGGTCATCTTGATTTTGGCCGATATCTTTTTGTAAAAGGCAAACGGTAAAAGTTAAGCAAATAAAAAGTTCCGGTTATGATACCGGAACTTTTTATTTGATGGCATTTGACTAGATTCGCGTTGCCTCAAGTTCAATAACTTCGAATTTGAGGTACGGAAGCTGATCTTTCCAAAAGTTGTGCAGGTCGATCTCAAGTTGGTTCTTGATGTCAACAAGATCGTTTTTGGTCTCCGGGATACGAGAACGCAGTAATTCTTCAATCAGCGGGCGATAGAACTTTTCTTTCATTCCGTTATGATCAAGCCGGAACAGGGCAACCGCATCAATATCCGAACGATTCCAATAACAGGTTTCGATCTTGATTTTGACCCGATATCCTGCCTCTTTCAAATTAACGGTATATTTGTCGACGATGACCGGCGAAGTTCCGAAATGCGTGGTTTTATAGTCAAAGTAATCGTAATCGTAATCTTTGATATAAAAACCAAATCCCCAATGCAAAACATACTGAGGCTCATCAACCACATGTTCGCCTTTTTTCGCTTTGATGATGTTACCGCTTTCGCATCTGACAAAAACACAACTTATGATAATAAGAATGCCTAAAAATAAGCAGGAAAATAATTTTTTCATGGTATTATTTTTTTATTTATAATAATTTTTTTTCACTCAGAATGATAAACAAAAAATTGACAAAAGTCAACAGATAAAGACGGAACAAGGTTGCTTTTCACAAGAAAAACGTCCGGAAGCTGAATTCCGGACGTTTTTGATCGGTTGGGCTGTTTTAAAGGCCTTCCCGCAAAAGCTGCTTATCTGCGCTCAACTCTTCGACTGTGAAGTTTTGGCAGATGTTGAGATTGCGGCTTTTGATGCCGTTGGCCGCGTTTTGCGTCAGGTTGAACCGGCCGGTCAGATCCATCCATTTGATCCAGTCGGTTTGAGCTTGGCGCCGTAGTGTGAGGTCTACCAGACAGTCGTCGGGCATCAGGGAAATCAGCTCGTTAATACCGCGGTCGATCATGACGGCGTATTGACTGACGGAAGAATCCTTGATGAAATCGGCGACGGGGCGACCGTCCAGACTTTCCCAAATCCGGGAGCGCTGCTGCGGGGATTTTTTCTCCCATGTGTGACCGGTCAGCCGATAACCGGGCATCATGGCAAACAGCCGTTCGACGTCGGGTTGAGAGACGTCAATAATCCGGTGACTCCATCCGCATCCGATTTTGAAATGCTGAAACATTTCAAACAATCCGTAACTGTCTTCAACACTGTAGAGACAGACGAATAAAAAGTTGATCATGGCTTTGTTGTTAATCCCATGATGCTTGAGGTTGGGAAATCTTTGTTCGACCAATTTGTCATAAAGGTCCAAATAGTAGTCGAACAGCACCAGACAATAAAGACGACGGTTTTCCGGTGTCGTGTCTCGTTTTAAGATGATCTCATCGATTTTATTCATAGTAATTGTAATTAAAAATTTAAATTCACCAAAATTTTAACGGAAACAGCCGGACAAGTCAATTGTTTTGTCGATAAAAATACGATTTTGCCGGTAGGCGCGGACGTAAAAAGAGCTTGACTCAAATCATATTCTGACATATTTTCTAGCCAGTTAAATTACGGGCCCTTAGCTCAGTTGGTTAGCTTGAGGCGAAAAAGGCTGCCGGTGGCAGGCTTTTTAACGAAAGGTGCAGCGCCGTTAGGCTGCAAGCAAGCGAGAGCGAAGCGCGGCAGGCGTTACAAGCCAACGACAGGAGCGCAGTTGACGAGGCATCAGCCGAGTTTTACGAAGCGACTCAGGCCTGCTCTTAATTATTGTAAATTGTACCAAAACGAATGTTTGGTGCGGGCATATAAATTACGGGCCCTTAGCTCAGTTGGTTAGAGCAGGCCGCTCATAACGGTCTGGTCGCCTGTTCGAGTCAGGCAGGGCCCACCATCGTTGGCGATAGTTGTTAAAACTATCGCTGTTTCTTTATTTCCAAAGCTTTTAACCGGTTCATAGGTGCAAAAGGTGCTTTTGGGCAAATATCCGAACTAATGCAAAATAAAACTTGTTTTTTTATAAAATTTTGTTACCATTTTTTCGGTTATTAACTATTAAATTATAATTATATGTTCTTAATGTACTCTTGGGATGCATGGTGTAGTTTACTTATACCGGTGCTTGGTTTTTGTTATGGGTTCCATAGGAAAAAATCAAAAGGCTTACCGATGGAAAAGCTATTAAGTTTTATTCTTATTGTTTCATCGGTTGCACTTTTTATCGCTGTTCTGTTGTTAAAATTTATTTTTTGGGAAAGCGAAGAAGAATATTTTGGGATTTATGCCGTTCCTCTGGGAGCATTTGGTTTTAGCGGTTTTTTTCTTGCCGTTGCTGATTTATTTAGGTCTTTGGAAAATAAGACCGGTTCGTGAATGGCGGGCTAAGCCCCACCATAAAAAACTCCCTTTGCAGGGAGTTTTTTTATAACCATGGCATTTTATGGAGGTTTATTTTTTCTTTTTCCACACAAAGGTTTCTCCTTTTTCTTTCTTCGTCATTTCCGATTGGTCGGGAACAGACGTTAATTTTTCGAAAAAGGTATGATGTTTTTGCAATTCCCCTGCGACTTTAACCGTTTCTGCCAATACGGCGGCAGAATATTTTTCGGCGCAGGTAACAATAGAAGAAATTTTTTCTTCATCGGGGATTTTCATTTCAATCAGGCAATCTTTAATTTACCGGTGCCATCTATATAAACTAACAGGTTTTGCAAGCCTGATCTGTCGTGACGGCGGATGAACTGTCGAATTGTTTTGACGGCGGCCGAGAGGTGGGTTAAAATGATCGGAACTTTTGAAAGGAAAATGATGTTCGGCCAATCTGCATTTGAAAATAAAACCGTTATCCGGAGCCGGTTGTCTTCTTTCGGTTTTGTACGCGAACCGGACGGTTACGTTTACCAAGCGGCCATCGCCGACGGTCAGTTGAAAATTGCGGTGAAAGTTTGGGACAGCGGCAAGGTCAAAACAACCGTTTATGATCCCGATACCGGAGACGAATATGTTTTGCACTTAACCGATGCCGTCGGAGCTTTTGTCGGCAGGGTCCGCACCGATTGCGCGGAGACATTGCAAAAAATTGCCGACAATTGTTTTGAAACCAAGCTTTTTACAAGCGATTACGCGGCTAAGATCGCTGAACACATTCGGGAAAAATATCAGGATCGACTTGAGTTTTTGTGGGAGAAGTTTCCGCAAAATGCGATCGTCCGCCGCAAGGATACCCGAAAGTGGTATGCCTTGTTGTTGACGGTGAAAAAGCAAAGCCTCGGACTTGCGGGAGAGCAGACGATTGAAATTATTGATCTGAGGATGAAGCCCGAAGATATCGGATCTTTAGTCGACGGTTGCAAATATTTTCCCGGATATCATATGAACAAACGTCACTGGATTACGATTTGCCTGGACGGTTCGGTTCCGCTTGAAGAAATTTATCAACGTATTGAGCAAAGCTATTGTCTGGCGGCGAGATAACGGCAGCCTCTTTTCTGCATCGATGTAAAAAATTTAAAAAAGGTCTTGACTTCGAGTTAGCTCTAAAGATTAGACTGTGTCATTATCACTTTGGGAGATCGAATAATGAACTTGATAAAATATGCCGTTGCCTTTTGCCTGATATTGTTCGGCGAAGCGGCATCGGCTCAGCAAACAGGAGGAAACATGACAAGAGAACAATGGGCAGATCAAACATACAAACAATTGTTTGCAGCCGAAAGAGCGCCTGATCCGACCGATCCCGAATTTATGGAGATTCTGCAAAGGTTTATTTTCGGAGAAGTTTTTTATGTCGGCGAAACGGATCCGAAAATCCGTGAATTGATCACGGTGGTTTCACTGACGACATTGCAAACTTTGCCGCAGCTGAAAGCACATATCAATGCCGCGCTTAACGTCGGCAACACGCCGTTGGAAATCCGCGAGTCAATCTACGGCTGTGCACCTTTTATCGGCTTTCCGCGTACCTTAAATGCCGTCGGGGTGTTTAATCAGGTGATGCGGGAACGCGGGCTTGAACTGCCGCTCGAAAACGCGGCCGCGGTCAACGAAGAAAACCGGTTGGAAAAGGGGGCTGCAATTCAGACCGCCCTTTACGGCGATGAGGTCAAAACGGCCATGGAAACGCTGCCGGATCCATATAAGGACAAAGTGCCCGAAATTCTGACCGGATTTTGTTTTGGCGATTTTTATACCCGTAAAGGGCTCACTTTACAACAACGAGAGTTGCTGGCTCTGGTCACTTTGACCGCACTCGGCGCCGAAAAGCAATTGCCGGCTCACATTATGGGCAATTTGAAAGCCGGCAATGACAAACAGACTTTGTTGGCGGCGATGGTTCAGACGATTCCGTATATCGGGCTTCCCAACGCTTTGACCGCAATTAATCTGATCAAAGAAACCGACGTCGAAAATTATCAACCGATCTATCGTAAATAAAGAACAACCATTTGAAAACAAAGGAGAATAAAGATGAACAAAATCAGATTGTTAAGCGTGGCTACCCTTTTGATGACAGCCTTCTCAGTCCCGGTCGGCGCCGCACCGAACCAACAGGAAATCAACGCGCCTAAAATTCTGATTGCCTATTATTCCTACAGCGGCAATACCAAAGAAGTGGCGGAGGCGATTCAGAAACAAACCGGCGGCGATCTGTTTGAAATCAAAGCCGAAGGAACTTATCCGGCATCGTACCGGGAAATGACCCGGCAGGTTCAACAGGAACTGCGAGACGGTTTTCGTCCCCGTTTAACCGCTGTGGTTGACGATATTTCCCGTTATGACATTATTTTTATCGGTTCGCCGGTTTGGTGGGGAACCGTTACGCCGCAAGTAAGCAGTTTTTTGGAAAGTCACGATCTGGCGGGAAAAACGGTTATTCCGTTTATCACTCACGGCGGCGGCGGTGCCACAAATGCAATCAGGGATATAACGGCCGTTTGCAAAGGCTGCAAGGTGCAGTCGGACGGATGGGTCGGTTACGGCAGCCGGACGATGGGGCTTTCCGGCTGGCTGAAAGGATTGAAAATATCAAAATGAAACAAGCGGAAAGCGTTTCGGATTAAAAATGATGCCCGGGAGACGATACCGGGCATTTTTGAAAGCAAATACAAAGATCAGGCTTTGAGGCGGTTGGCAACATTGTTGATCCAGTTGTCAAAGGTGTCTTCGAAGTCGCCGTCGGCTTTTTCCAGCTCCAGCAGACGTTCTGCACCGTCTTTAGCCAGATATTGGTCAAAGTCAATTGCGGCTTGGCAAAAGTGTTCGTAATAAGATTCTCCCAAGCCCAGTACCGCATACTTGGAGTTTGACAGATCAAGGTCGGCCGTTTGCAGCTCATCATGCAGTTCTTGGGCATTTGACGGCGGTTCTCCGTCATTCCAAGTGCTGGTAATCATGAGAATATAAGGCATTTTTTCGAGGTCCCGAGCTTTGACGTCTTCCATATTCAAAACCTCGGCCTGCATTCCGGCGCCTTCCAGTGCCTGCTGGGCCTGATGAGCGAGAGTTTCCGAATTGCCGGTTTCGGTGCCGTATAAGATTTTTACTTCCATTCTTTTCTCCGTTGCTGAAAAATCAAAGCCTGCCGGTTGAAATATTTTAAGCAGGAGGCAGGCTTTGACGAGTTTAAAGATATTTTAAAGACTTTCCAAGGCCCGCCGTTTTTTTACGGTTTCTGTCAGAAATGAAATATTTTGACGGACCTTGAAAATTCTGTCAGTTTAGATGAAGCAAAGCGCCCGGAAAGCTTCGGTGAAGCTTCTTTTCCGCCTGCCGCAAATAAAATAATCATCGACAGCGGCAATTTCTACGGTTTGCTTATATAAATTTTGCGGCTTTGCAAAAAGGCGGAAGATAGGATCAGTGTTTGGTCGGTTCTTCTCCGCTTTGGTCCGGGGAGGCGGAATCCGCGTCGGCATCCTTTGAGGAATTTATATTTTCGAGCGCTTTTTCCTCGCTGAAGTAACGACGTTCGTAAAATTCGGCTTTTTTGCCCGGATTATAACCGGATACCGGCCGAAAATAGCCCATAATGCGAGTCCATATCTCACATTTTTGTCTTTCTTTGTTTTTTAATTTTGTTTCGCCTTCGACTGTCATTTTACTTTCCGTTACATTGTTTCGTTTTTTTCAAAATGTAGTAGTCGGCCAGAGCGCCGGTAATCTCCTGTTTCTCGCTGTCCAGCCGTCGCAGTTGCCCCGGTTCGGCTTTGTAATAGGATATTTCGTCACCGCTCTTGAGCTCAATCAGGTCACCGTTTTGACTGTAGGTACCCTGTTCGTAAAAAGTGCCGTCTTCGGCATCAATGTAAACCAGTTTGTTCTCAAACTTATTGTCCGGTCCCAGACGAACGGTCATCTCAATCCCCGGGCCGTCGGCAGCCGGAAGGGTGCCGTTGTATGTGCCGCAGGTTTCGTTGCTTTTGGAGCAGCCGCTCAATACGGCGGCGCCGATAAGCAGATAAAACAGTTTGTTCATTTCTTTCTCCTTCTTTTTTTGTTTGAAATAATATGCTTTCGGCAAAAAACATCCTTGCCTTTAGTTTAACTCCGTTATTTCGCAAGCTGCAACAAAAAACGCCGCGTTGACGGCGGCGTTTTTTCCGGGAACTTATTCCGTTTTGGCACCGGCCGTCGGTCCGGTCAGTTTTTCGGTTAAAGTCTGGAACAGAACATATAACATCGGAATAACGATCAGTCCGACCGCAGTTCCGACCAGCATTCCGTAAAATACCGGAACCCCGATCGCAATACGGCTGTTGGCGCCGGCACCGGTCGCAACCACCATCGGCAGCACGCCCAGAATAAAGGTGAAGGCCGTCATCAGCACCGCGCGGAACCGTTCTTTCAGTCCGGTCATAGCCGCTTTGTTGATGGTGGCGCCGTTTTCGCGTTCTTCTTTGGAAAACTCCACAATCAAAATCGCGTTTTTGGCGGCCAGACCAACCAGCAGGATCAAACCGAGCTGTGCATAAATGCTGAGCGGCAGGCCGTGAATGAACAAGCCGAGCAGAGCGCCGACCATTGCCACCGACACCGAAGCCAGCACCGGAATCGGCGTACTCCAGCTTTCGTATTGCGCCACCAAAAACAAATAAGCGAAGGTAAGCGCCAGAATAATCAGGTAACCGATTTGTCCCTGGTTGGCCTTTTCCTGAAAGCTCATGCCCGACCACTCATAGCTGTAACCTTGCGGCAGCGCTTCTTTAGCCAGTTTTTCAATCGCGTCCATCGCTTCGCCGGTACTGTACGCCGGATTGCCCATGATGGTGATCGAAGCGGAAGGATATTGATTGTAGCGGTTGATGGTGCTGGGGGCCAAAACTTTGCTCAAGCTGACGACGCCGCCGAGCGGTACCATTTCGCCCAGGCTGTTTTGAACATACAGATTACTGATGTTGTCAACCCCTTTGCGGAATTTCCAATCGGCCTGAACCACCACTTTGTTAACCTGAGTTCCGAAGTTGACGTCGTTGATGTAAGACGATCCGAGATATTGTCCCAGTGTGTCGTAGATGCTGCCGGTGCTTACTTTCATCGATTCCGCCTTGGCACGGTTGATGTCAACGTATATGTGCGGAGTGTTGGCGTTGTAAGTCGAAAACGCATACAAGACATACGGCGAACTGTTCAGCCGGCCGATAAAGCCCTGCAGGGCGGTATCGAGTTTTTTCGGGTCCGAAGAGTCAAGAGCCTGCAGCCGGAAGTCCATGCCGTTGGTGTTGCCCAATCCCATAATGGCAGGCATTTCAAACATGTTAATCGAGGCTTCGGGCGAGTCGCCGATTTTGCCCTTAACCCGATTTAAAATGTTGGTTGAGTACAAGTTCTTGTCCGAACGGTCGGCCCACGGGTTCAACATCGTGATAATGAAGGCGACGTTTTCGCCCGAACCGCCGATCATGCTGTGACCGGTAATATTCATTGCGTGAGCGACGCCGCCTTCCGAAATGATCTCCGGTACCAGTCTTTTAACCAAAGCGTCGGTGCGTTCGCGCGAAGCGCCTTCGGGCAGCTGAATGTTGGTCATGAACACGCCCTGGTCTTCGCCGGGAATAAAGCTGGTTTGGCTGATTTTGAGCAAACCGTAGATGCCGGCGACAATCAGCACCAAGATCAGTGCAATAACGCTGATCTTACGACTGGCAATCGCCACAATACCGGCATAACGGTCGCGGGATTTGTCCAACACTTTGGTAAACCAGAACAACGGGCCGCTCTCAAAAGGTTTGAGCGGGCGCAGAATCGTGGCGCACAAAGCAGGGGAGAGCGTCAGCGCATTCAGAGAAGAAAACGCGACCGCGGTTGAAATAGCAATCGCAAACTGTTGGTAAATTTTGCCGGTGATGCCGCCGAGAAAGCCGATCGGCACAAAGATTGCCAACAATACCAGCGTGGTGGCGATAATGGCGCCCGAAACCTGTTCCATCGCTTTGATGGTTGCCGGTTTGGGAGCCAGTTTTTCGTTTTCCATCAGGAACAAAACCCGTTCCACCACCACGATGGCGTCGTCAACCACCAGACCGATCGCCAGCACCAGTCCGAACAGGGTCAGGATGTTGAGACTGTAGCCCAACGCCAGCAAAACCGCGAAGGTTGCAAACAGCGATACCGGAATGGTCAGCGAGGGGACCAACACTGCGCGCCAGTCCTGCAAAAAGATATAGCAGACGCCCACCACCAAAACGAATGTCAGCAACAGGGTGAAGACCACTTCTTCGATTGACGACTCAATATAGTCTGTCGCGTCATAGGCAACAAAGATCTCGACGTCATCGGGATAAAATTGTTCTAAACGTGCCATTTCCGCCCGCAGGTTGGACATCGCATTGATGGCGTTGGCCCCGGAAAGCAGGTTGATGGCAATCGCGACCGACGGCGCGCCGTCAAATTCGGATTTGGCGGTGTAGCTTTCTTCGCCGATCTCAATGCGGGCAACGTCGCCCAGACGGACCAACCCGCCTTCTTCATCGGTGCGGACGATAATCTGTTTGAATTCTTCGACATCGTTAATGCGTCCGGTGCTGAGCAGGGCATAAACCATTTGCTGAGTGCCGTCGCCGGGCATCGAACCGACCTTGCCGAGCGAAGGCTGGATATTCTGACTCTCGATTGCGGAACGGATGGCCGCAACCGGGAGATTGAGGGCGGTAATTTTGTCGGCGTCCAACCATACGCGCATGCTCAGCGGCGGCGCATAAACGTTGACTTCGCCGACGCCGTTCACTTTGATCAGGTTCTTTTTAATGTTGTTTTGCACGTAGTTGCTTAAAAACAGCGTGTCATGAGTGCCTTTAGGGGAACGCGCCGTCAAAAAGCCCAAAATATCCGAAGAGCGGCGGCTGACCGAAATTCCCTGTTGTTGAACTTCTGCCGGCAGCTTGCTCAAAGCCTGTTGAACCCGGTTTTGCACTTTGACCTGTGCCATATCGGGGTCGACTCCCACTTTAAAGGTAACCGTCAGGTTGTATCTGCCGGTAGCGTCGGAAGAAGATTCCATGTACAGCATGTCTTCCACCCCGTTGATGGCTTCTTCCAGCGGAATACCGACCGTGTTGGCGATAACTTCGGAGCTGGCGCCGGGATATGTTGCCGAAACGCTGACGGTCGGCGGCGTGATTTCCGGATACAGGGAAATCGGCAGCGAAAATACGGCGATTGCACCGGCCAGAGTCAGCACAATCGAAATAACCATCGCAAAGCGCGGCCTTTCAATAAAGATTCTCGAAAACATAAGTTATTTTCCTTCCGTCGTTTGGGGATTAACGTTTTCTGCCCGTACTTTTTTGCCGTCGGCAACTTTTTGCAGTCCCTGAATAATGACTCTGTCACCGGCATTGAGGCCCGAAGTAACGATCTGGCGGTTTTCGATTACATCGCCGAGCGTAACCCGTTTTTGTTCGACTATATTGTCATCGTTAACCGTCATCACGTACATGCCGTGTTCGTCCTGAGCCAACGCGGCCTGAGAAATCACAATGGCGTTTTTCTCGCTTCCAGATCCGATCATAATGTCAACATAGCTGCCGGGAATCAGCGTTCCGTCGCCGTTTTCGAATTCCGAATAAACCGACATGGTTGCGGTTGCCGTGTTAACCGAGTTGTCGGCAAAACGGGATAAAATCGGTTTTTTGATCTCCTTGCCGTTGGGCAGAACGATTTTGCTGTATGTTTCGCCGCCGCGTTTGCGGTAATCCTGTTTTAAATTGAGCATTTCTTTATCGGTAACCGAAAAGACGATTCTGACCGGGTCGGTTTGCACGATGTTGGCCAAAGTGCCGCCCGAGGTACTGACGAAGTTTCCGACCGTTACCATTGCCTTGCCGATATAACCGTTGATCGGCGAGCGGATTTCGGTATGTTCAAGATCGATTTTGGCCAGTTCATAGTTGGCTTCGGCCTGTTTAATGCCGGCCTGGGCCTGAAGCATGTTGGAATAGGCTTCGTCCAGCTTTGATTCGGAAGCAAATTTCTGCTGGTTGAGAGATTTTTGACGCTTATATTCCTTTTCAAGCTGGGTAAAGCTGGCTTTGGCTTTGTCAAGTTCGGCCTTGCGGAGGTCGGCGGTGGCAATGTAACGCTGTTGTTCGATCACGAACAGGATGTCGCCTTTTTTGACAAACGACCCTTCGTTGAACAATACCTTTTCCAGATATCCGCTGACCTGAGGTTGGATATTGACTTCGTTGATCGCTTCGACATGGCCGATAAACTTTTGTGCCGGAGTCACGTCTTGCAGCCGCGCCTGCTCAACCACAACGTGCGGATCGCCGCCGGGTCCTCCGGCCGCCGTCATCTGTTGCGGGCTGAGTTTGGTTTTCAGAAACCATCCGGCCGCGACACATAAGCATAAGACAACCACCTGCTTTAATATTTTGCGATTGCTCATTTTTCCAACTTTCATTTTCCTAACCTTTCATTATTTCCGATTCTGTCAATTATCGCGTCAAATCCTTCCAGAAAAGTCTGGGAAAGACTGAATTTTAAATCTTTGCAAATATAAGCGTTGATCAGGCCGCGCCAGGTGCCGACGATAACGGTGCCGGCGGTCCGAATGTTGGCCCGGAGGCTTATTTCTCCGTTTTTCTGCGCGTTTGTCAAGGCGTTCGTGATCGTTTTGAAATGAAAATCACGGATTTCGCCGGTTTTAGCGTCGACCTGATTGAAAATGCTGTCTGACCACTCGACCTGAAACAGGGTGAAGAAGATAAATTTCCGCACTTCAGGGCTGCGTTCGATATATTCGGCTTCGCGCCGGAAAAAATCGCGCAGGGCGGCAATAGAGTCGGGACGGGTGTAGCGGCTGCCGATCTCAATGGGGGTTTTTTCCGCCTGCCGGTTGATGAGGTCGGCCAAAAGCTCGGCTTTATTTTTAAAATGCCAATAAACCGCCCCTTTTGTCAGATTGATGCGCGCAGCAATATCTTCAAAAGTGGTGCGGGAAAAGCCTTTTTCATAAAAACAGTCCAACGCCGACTGCAAAATCTGCGCGCGGGTGTTTTCGGTTTCTTCGCGGGTTTTTCTAGCCATTTTCTTTTCAATAAATATACATTCAAGTAGGTATGTATATTTGAATAAAAAAAAGTTTGCAACAGAAATTTTAAATATAAGTACTTTTTTAATGAGGAGACTTTTTGCTAAAGATAAAATTTTGGATAAATATTGACAAAAATATGGTATAAAGTTATGATAAAAAAGTAAAAGGTAAACGGAGAGCTAAATGGAAAAGTCAGTGCTTTATAAAGATGTTGCAAATGTCAGCGCGCTGACAAATACAATTTGCGGCTGTTACACCGATTTGCATCACAGCGAACAAAAAATAGCCGATTTTACCGACCGGGTTACCCGCTATTTAGATGTAAGCCTGGATGAATTGGAGGCAGAACAGGCTTTTCGACTTTCTTACGGCGGCGGTTCGGAACCCAACTTTGAAAAATATGCGATAAATAACAGCGGCGTTAACATTGAATTTAACGGCAAACGGCTGGTTTATTTTCACGGTGACGAAACTTTTGCCGAACAACATACCGTTTATCATGAACTCGGGCATTCGTTAACCCGGCACTTGAATTTGTATGACAGCCAAAAAATGGATAAGTTGTACGATTTCTGCGGCAAAGGCATTAAATTTTTTTCCGGCGGCAAAACGGTCTCTCAGTTTGCCGATCGGGTGACTTATTTGAAATATCTCTCGGAGATGCAGTCGGAAGGGTTCGCAACCGCGGCAATGATGCTGCGGACACCGGGAATTTCCAGATTCGGGTTGTATTGGGAACGTTTGAAAGATATGGCGGTAAGAACCGCGGCGGCGAGCCGGACCACCGACAAAACTTATCCCAGTATGAAATATTATTCTTCAATGCCGACCGAAATGGCGGTAATTGCCAAGATGCTGAAATATCGGCTGACCGGAAAAGACAAACAGTTTTTTACCGCTGACGGAAATATTGATTTTGTGAAACTGGCCAAGGACGTCGAAGCGACGGTGTTGAAGTCGGCTTATTCGCCCCGTACTTTTCAGCGTTTGCTCAACAACGATATTCTCGGCGGCGTCCACACTCCTTCAAACGGCTGGTTTCGGTATGTTCCGCCCGCAACCCTGATTGCCCATATGGTGGTGGCCGTTGAGTACAACCCGGTGATGCTTGTTAAACGCCATCTTAAAAACAGACATCATAAAAAACTCGATCTCGAGCGGCAGGAGCGTCAAAAAGCGCTACTGCCCGATGACGGCAGCCGGGATACCGCACAACTGAACATGTTGTTGGCGGAAGACAACGTGCGGGTGGATTTGGCCGATTTTTATATGAACTCCAAGAAAGTTCCGTTTGGGAAATATACCGAGTTGCTGCGGATGTTCAGCTCTTACCATTTGGTCGAAAGGGGTGAGTTGCCGAAAGATGTGTTAGATTCGGCACTGGCGGAGCTTCCGGCTTCTCCGCAAAAGCAAAAGCTTGCCGCGGCGTTGGAGCAGTCTCGCCGGTCGTTTAATCAGGTGCTGCAACGACACGGAGAAGCGCTTCGCCTCGGCTTATCCGGGGTTGAATGGGCGGGAAGCAAAGAAAACCGTCGTTTTCTCTGGGAACTTAAAAAGCAAAAAGAGGCTGATCCGTCTTTTGCGGCGATGGAACGTTTCCGCGAACGCATGAGTCCGGCAGAAATTCAATATTACATTCATGACAAGGCGATGCTTTTTGCCGATCGGCCGATCAAAGCCTGTTCGTCCGCAGAAAACGAAAAGGCTTTGAAGAAAGAGTTGTTCGGGATGTTGCAGCAGGACGGTTCGGTTTTGTATGATGACAAAGCCTTAGGGATGCTTGCGGCCAAATACGGCAAACAAAGCTGGCGCGGAAAGACGTCTCGCACATTTTGGGACAGTTTTTCCGGTTATATCAGCACTTTGCGCCGAGCGGAATATTTGAACCGTGACGGTTTTTCGGAGGTGGTGGCTGAAAAACTCAAAGTTTTTGAAATGCACGAACAATATGGTTCTTGTGCGGTTGCAAAGGCGGAAAAGACACAAAACGTTAATTTGGCCGAGAAAGCAAACCGCGAAAACGCGGCTTCTCATTATGCCAATCGGGGAAATGTTGCGGTTGCCGATCATATTCGTACGGCGCGTCAGAATCTGAACGGCAGTAAACAAAATCCGGAAGGTGCCGCTGCCGACCGTAACGGCGAAATAAACGCTTCCGTTTCGATAAAAACAAACTATGCAGGCAAAGGCGGCTATGATGGATATTAATAAAATACATAAGGATATTGACGATTTTTGCCGCCGGTATAATTGCCGTTATTTCTTTTATGATAAGCTGCATGTTTATGACGCGCAGGGGCTTCCGTCGCAAATGCCGGCTTTTCTTGCGGAAACCGAGCAGTTTTTGGGACCCGATTACCGGAACCTGCTTTTGGACCGCGGTGTTATCACCCGCTTTCCCGGCGGCGGCTATGACTTTAATTTCTCTTCTAGTGTGGAAAACGGCGGTGCCACCTGTTACAGCGCCATCGGTGAAGAACAGGGGCTGAATAAAAACATCCTGATCTTTTTTGACGACCAAACCATGACGGAACGTCACAATATATATCACGAAATGGCACATATTATTCAATATGAACATGATTTTTACAATTTGAACGTGTTGCAGAAATTGTACAGTTTTTCGATCAAAGAAGCAAAATATAAGGGGGGTTCGACGCTTTGCCAAAAATTTGCCGATGCGTGGGACTATTGCGACTATCTGCGCGAAGCTCACGCCGATGCCTTTGCCACCGCCTGTATGTTGTTGCGTTGCGAAAACAAAAAGGAGTTCCGTCGCGAATGCCGTCGCAGTTATATCCGGTCGGGAATGACGTTTTATCAGGCGAGCCGTGATCCCGACCGCGAATATCCCTCTTTGCGTTTTTATATGTCATTTCCGATCGAAAAGGAAATAATCCGTCAAATGAAGCGGTATCGCCGCAGCGGCGAAGACCGGCAGTTCTTTTTGCCCGACGGTAAAATAGATATGAAAAAGCTGGCCGATGCCGTGGATGAAGCGGTGATGAAAAACGCTTTTTCGCCGCGCGTGTTTCAGCAGATATTGGACGATGACCGCAAAGGCCGCTGCGGTATTCATGAAAAAAGCTGGCGGCAGCCGCTCGGCGAAGCACGTTGGTGCCGGTTTTTGAGCATTTTGGACTTGGACGGCGAGACGAAAGCCCTGCAGCGCAAAGTTGACGCGCATACGCGCCGCAACGAGGAACGCACGGCAGTGAGTTTTGAGAGATTGAAATCGGCAGATTCTTCGGCGGTTTTGCTTAACATTGCCTGCGGACTGGATGACAAGTCAATTTCCTTGACCGAGATTATGCGATTTTTCAAAATAAATCCGAATTCATACGCCGAACTTGACGTGATGACGGCGTTGGCTGCCGGACGGCTTCCCGATGCGGCGGTGCGAACGGCCAAAGCCAAAATACTGAAACAAAAACCGCATTGCGGCGCCTTTATGGCCGAAATGCTGGAAAAATATCAAAAAGGCGTCAACAAGCTGCTCGATGTTGCGGAAATACCGTCCGCAACGGCCGGGGTCTTGCGGTTGATGCAGAAAAATCCGGTGGTCCGCGAACGGATATGGGAGATGTACCGGCAGCGCCGTCAGTATCCTCAGGCAGCGGTCTGTCCCGAAAAATTTGTTTTGGAACAGCCGCTGACAAGTCGTCGGCAGCGCCGCAGGCTGGAAGAAAATTATCGGCTGGCCTTACATCGGTTGGGCCGTCGGATCGGGCTTGAGGACAAAAGCCGTTATGCGGGGATGTTGGATGCTGCCGTTGCCGCTTTTGCCGCCGGTACCGAATGCCGTGAAGATCCGGTGCTGAAACCGGTTGCCGATGATTTGTATGTTATGTATTATCGTTGCCCCGAAGCCTTTAAACGGGCGGTTGCCGAGTTTAAGAACAAAGGCGGTCCGGTTGTGCGAACAACGACGACGCGCCGTGCCGGAGTGCAGAGAAGAAACGACGGCCGCTAGAAAGTGTGTAAATTAGGTTTAAATTTACTTTTTGTGTGTTATACTCAAGCCATATTCAGGGAGTTTTGATCAATGGAAGAAGAAACAATCTTAAAGAAACTGGAACGGCTGTTCAAGATGCATCGGCTTTTGAAGGAAAAAAAGCTTAAGCGGATTAAGGACAAAAAGCTCAAGTACGGCCAGTGGGACTGGGAAGACGAAGACGACGAAGAAGACGATCTGCTGTCGCGTCCCGAACTGATTGAAGAAGCCCTGAAAGAATATATGTATCAGTTCGGCCTGTCGATTTATCAGAATAAACAGGGCGACTACTATTTTAAGAAATTTATCGACGACACCGATATCCGCGATTTTGACGAACTGGATACGCATCATTTCGCGCTGGGGCAGCGGGAACCGAATTTTATTGAAAAACTGTTGGAAACCGTGCCCGAAAACAAAGTGCATTTGCTGGATAATATGGAAACCGCCGTGCTCGACCTTTATGAAAAAGACGCGATCATGTCGGATATTCTCGACCAGATGGTCAACGAAGAAACCGACAAATGTCAGGATATTTTGGAGCATATGGAAAATACGGCGGAAGCGGAAACCGTGTATGAGCCCGAAGTTCTGACAAAAACCGAAGAGTTGGCTCTGGAAGCCGGGTTGGAAGCGGAACTGCCCGAGTTGGCGCTTGAAACCGCGGAAAACAGCCGTGAAATCATTGCGGAAGAATTAGCCGAAGTTTATCAGCCTGCCAATGAGACGCCGGCAGCGCCGGATGAAGACGGCGGCGTTCCTCCGGCACCGGCGGAAGAAAAATGGAACGAAACCTATCAGTGCGGCGAACAACGGGTGGAAAAGGTCGTGATGCCGAAACCGACGCGGGTACGGCGGGTTCGCAGACCGCAAAGCAACCGTCTGCCGCCGCTGGTCAAAGACAACGGCAATGATCGTTGAGCGGTTGCAACACCGGCCGTTCTCCGGCTCGGCGACCGAATAAAAGCTCAAAAGCGATAGCTGAAAAACTCCCTCAAAAACAGGGAGTTTTTGATGTGTCGTCATATTTGCCGGCAGGTCTGCCAAAATCAATTTGCGGATATGAAATAACGAAAGCGTGTCGGGAGGTGACGGCTATTAAAGACAAAAGATGACACCGCAGGAAATCATAAAATATTATGAATAAAATGCACTTTTGAATTGCATTTCTCTAATATTTCAATTATGTTGTTTTTGGGTACTGAGAAAGTTCGGCGCCGATTTTCAAGATCCGGCCGAAGACTGGATTGATGCAGTAAAACGGGGATATATGGAAGGACGGGATCAGCGCCGCCAAATATACAAAGAAGGCCGCGAGCAGGCGCCGGTATTGACGGGAACGATGGAATATATGGGAGCAACGCTCAGTCCGGTGGAACTCGTAAAAGTTCCCCGTCTGGCATCGGTGCATGTCAAAACCGCAAAAAGAGCTGCCAATTCAAAAATTAACGGATTAATCTATGGTTGGGGTGTCAGTGAGGATTTGAACGAGTATCCGCTTAATATTTTTACCGGTATAGTCGGAAACTGGTTTGGTCACAAAGCTGTTAATAATATTTTCGGACGGGGCATCAACGGATTGCTGCGTCAGCTTCCCGAAGAGGCGGTCTCAACCGGCGTCAACTGGGTTAAAGAAAAAGCCATGGATATGTATAATCAGTGGAAATAAGGAAGATAAAATGACAAGAAAACAACGACTGAATTGTCTAAAAGTACAAAATTTTATATTTCGGGTAACCATGCTGTGGCTGATCATTAATGCTCTTTTTGTGCAAGGATATGTTCCGTACAATTTGCTGTTTTTTATTTTTGATTTGTTCATCTTCATTTTTATGTTATTGAGCGATATATGGTATTTCCCGTTGCATAAAGATGAAATGCAGACAGTGGGCAAATATCGCCGCTTTGACAGGCTGGTTATGAGTATTTCGTTTTTCTATGCTTTGTTGATCAATTTGCTTTACTGGAATTGTGTTGTTTACAGTTGGTATCATTTCTACGATAAATAGAATAAGTAGGGAAAATAAGGAAGATGAAATGACAAGAAAACAACGATCCGTTCAATGTTCGAACGGTTGGTCGAAATAGCGGATTGTGATACCGTAAAGACAAACCCCCGGGCTGATTTTTTGCTGCGGGAGTTTGTTGATTTTGCAGATTGCGTCGATCTCAATCTTCCAGATACAGGCTGCTTTTTTTATAGTTCATAATGGCATGACGGATCAACACACCGATAATTGCCGCAACCGGAACCGCAATCATCAACCCCAAAAAGCCCAACAGCACGCCGCCGGCAAGCAGGGCGAACATCACCCATACCGGATGCAGCCCGACGTTGTCACCCACCAGTTTCGGCGTCAGGAAGTTTCCTTCCAAAAATTGCCCGACCCCAAAGACAATGACAACGCTGACAATCGGCATCATCGAGTCAAACTGGGCAAAAGCCAGTGCCAGACTGATAATAAAGCCTGAGATGGTTCCGACATACGGGATGAAAGAGATGATACCGGCCAAAAAGCCGACCAAAAGCCCCAAATCCAGGCCCACCAGGTGCAGACCGATGGCGTAAAAACTGCCGAGAATAACGCAGACACTCAACTGCCCGCGAATAAAACCGGCCAGCGTACGGTCAATTTCATGAGCCTGCTGCTCAATCGACTTTTTTGATTTACGCGGCAACAGGCTGCGAACTTTGGCAATAAACTTATCCCAGTCGCGCAACATGTAAAAGGCGACCACCGGCGTGATCAGCAGCAGCGAAATCAGATTGACAATCGCCATCCCGCCCGAAACGACGCTGCGCAGAATAGAACCGAGTATCTTCAGGTTGTTGGCGGTGTTGGAACGAATGTATTCGCGGATACGTTCGGCATCCAGGGTCGGAAACAGATCTTTCAGTTCGTTTAGGATCGGTTCGGCTTTTTTAATCAGCGAACCGACATAATTCGGCACCACGCTGATAAAGACGCTGAGTTGGCTGTCGATGACGTTGGCGATCAGTACCACCGTCGGAACGATGATCAGGATGACCAGCAGCAGAACCAGCACGGTTGCCCAAGTGCGGCTGATTTTAAAACGGGTAAATTTATCGACCAGCGGATCCAACAGATAACCGATAATGATTCCGGCCACAAACGGCAGCAGCACCGAGCGCAGAATATACACAAAAGCGCAGAAAAACGCAAACAGGGCCAGCCAGAAAAAGCGGTTTGACTTGCTTACCGACGGGTGAACCGCCGCGGTGTTTTTGGGCATGATGTTTTCCTTTCGCCGTTTTACATGTCAATCAAAGTATAATAGTTGCCGCTTTCCGTCAGCAGCAGGTGATAAGACTGCAGGGCTTTGCGCAAAGTGTCAATGCCGCCGATGTATTTGATTTGAAACTGGATGCGGCCGTTGCCGATGGCATTGATCTGAATGTTTTCGACCGCCGTAATCGCCGAGATTTTTTCTTCCGCTTTTAACCATGTGCCCAGCGTGTTGAACTTGTACAAGACCGTAATGGTTTCGGGCTCGGAAGAAGTGACGATGCTGCGTCCTTTCAGTTCGTCCGAAATGCGGAGTGCGGTTTCTTGCGCCGCCTGTTTGTACAATTCGGACGACAACAGTCCGTTCACGTTGAAAATTTCCCTTTTTCCGTTTTGCGGGTTAAGGATACGCACCGTAAGGCCGTTTTCGCCGTCGGGATAGGTTTCGGCCACATAAACGTCACCGCCGTTGTTAAGTTCGCTGAGACGGTGAAAAGCAGAAGCGTCCAAAGCCAGAGCCTTGTCGGCGCTGAGAGAGGGCAGGCTGTTTTCGTCCGGCGAAAAGAAACGGATGGAACCTACCGTTTGCGGGCTTTGTTCCCAGGCAAAACGCCACGGGTTGTTTTCTTCCCACAAACGGGCCGGCTGACCTTCGCTTTCGCGAAAGACCGGCACGATCATGACGTTGGCGGACGAGGCAACGACCAGCGGAACGTTCTTTTCCTGCAAATATTGTTTCAAAAGCTGATCATGAGCGGTAATTCTCAATTTGGCCATGTAGCGCACGTTGGAGGCTTTTTCTTCCAACACGGTGGTTTCCTTGACAAAGTTAAGCAGCTGATCGTCGGTAAGCCGGTTGAGGGTTGCCATTCCTTCGCGGGTGGTAAAATTGGCGGCGATGGCGTTGACGGCCTGACGATTGGCCTGACGCATCGCGCGGTCGCGGGCGGCAGCGGCATTGTCGGCGGTAACGTCAACCGTGACGTCGGCCGAATAGGCGGGCAGCCCGGCCCGGACGGAAAAGCAGGACAGAAGAGTGAGTACAAAAACGGAAAGTAACAAACGGCGCATGGGTGTCTCCGGATTATTTCATAAGTTCGAGTTGGTTGAAGAAAAAAGCAATCTCCCGTTCGGCGGTTTCAAGGCAATCGGAACCGTGAACGGCATTTTTTTCGATAGAAACCCCGTAGAGGCGGCGCAAAGTGCCGTCTTCGGCGGCGGCAGGGTTGGGCGAACCCATCAGGTGACGATAGCTTTCGACGGCGTTTTCGCCGGCAAGCACCTGGACGATTATCGGACCGGCGGTAATGTTTTCAATCAGTTCGGCAAAAAAAGATTTATCCTGATGAACGGCGTAAAAACGTGCGGCTTCATCGGCGGAGAGCCACAACATTTTCTGAGCGATGATCTTCAGGCCGCTTTCTTCGATTTTGGTAATGATTTTGCCGCTGACGCCGCGAAAAAGGGCTTCGGGCTTGATCATTGAAAAAGTTTTTTCCATTTTTATCCTCTGTCGGTTGGCTGGTTTGCGCTGATCTTATCCTATATGTGCCGAAAAATCAAAAGTTTTTATAGACTTTTTGATCAATTCGTTGTTTATTACACACAAATTGTGATTTAAACTTCATTTTAAGGACAAAAAAAAATGATTGAAAGCGCCTATCTCAAACAATTGCTGGCTCAGGCCGCACAAAATCCCAAAACCATCGTGCTGCCGGAAGGCGAAGACAACCGGGTTTTGGACGCCGCTCATTATATTGCCGAAGCCAAAGCCGCCAAAACGGTCATATTGGGCAATCGCGAAACGATTGAAGACTATTACAACGGAAAAGGCTGGAATTTGGACGGTATTGAGATTATGACTCCGGAAAGTTCCCCCAAAGCGGAAACTTATGCGCAAATGTTTTATGAGTTGCGCAAGGATAAGGGAATTACGCCCGAAGATGCGGCTAAGCAAATGCACAATTACAATTATTTCGGCACCATGATGATCAAAGCCGGCGATGCCGACGGCATGGTATCGGGCGCCAACCATTCCACTGCCGACACCGTTCGTCCGGCGTTGCAAATCATCAAGTCTGCCAAAAAAGGCCGCGCCGTTTCTTCGGCGGTGCTGATGGTTGCCGGCGGCAAACCTTATATTTTTTCCGATTGTGCCATCATGATCAATCCGACCGCTCCCGAGCTGGCAGACATTGCGATTGACAGCGCGCAGACGGCACTGCAGTTCGGGATCGAACCGCGGGTTGCCTTGCTGTCATACTCGACAATGGGTTCCGGCAAAGGCGAAGGCGTTGACAAGGTGGTCGAGGCGACGCGTCTGGCCAAAGAACAGTTGCAACTGCCCGAATATGGCGATCTGCCGATTAAAATTGACGGCGAAATGCAGGCTGATGCGGCGCTGGATCAGGTTGTCGGCACTAAAAAGGCTCCCGGAAGCGAAGTTGCCGGTCAGGCTAACGTTTTGATCTTTCCGGATATCGAAGCCGGAAATATCGGTTACAAGCTGTTGCAGAGATTAGGCGGTGCCGAGGCATACGGGCCGATTCTGCAGGGTTTGAACGCACCGGTAAACGATTTGTCCCGCGGCGCATTGGTCGAAGATATCGTCGGCATGATTGCGATTACGGCTTTGCAGGCGGCAAAAAAATAATTTTACACTAACTTAAATTACAAAACAGGAATATACGATGGAAAAAATCTTAGTTTTGAACTCCGGTTCTTCATCTCTGAAATATCAGTTGTTTAAAGTAGACGGCGATCAGTTCGAAGTCCTGGCCAAAGGTCTGGCCGACCGTATCGGTATCGAGGGCTCGTTGGTGACCATAAAAGTCGGTGACGGTGAAAAAGTGACCACCAAACTGCCGCTGCCCACCCATAAAGAAGCGATTAAGGAAGTGCTTGACCTGTTGCTCGGCAGCGTTTTGAGCAGCGTGGAAGAACTTTCCGGCGTCGGCCACCGCGTGGTTCACGGCGGTGAATATTTCGACCGTTCGGTGTTGGTAGACGACGAAGTGATTCGCATTATCGACGAATTGTCGGCGCTGGCTCCGTTGCATAACCCGGCTGCGGTCATGGGGATTAAGGCAATTAAACAGCTGTTGCCGAATGTTCCGCAAGTGGTTGCCTTTGACACCGCTTTCCACCAGACGATGAAACCCGAGGCTTTCCTGTATGCCCTGCCGATGGAACAGTATACAAAATATAAAATCCGTCGTTACGGTTTTCACGGCACGTCTCATTTGTTTGTTTCGCGTCAGGCGGCGGCAATGCTTGGTCGTTCGGGCAAGTTTATCACCTGCCATATCGGTAACGGCGCTTCAATTACGGCAATTGAGGACGGCAAGTGCGTTGATACCTCAATGGGCTTTACCCCGCTGGCCGGTGTGGTAATGGGAACCCGTTCGGGTGACGTCGATCCTTATGTGCCGCTGCACATTATGAAAACTCAGGGCAAAAGCGTTGACGAAGTCAACAATCTGCTCAACAAACAAAGCGGTATGCTGGGGCTGTGCGGCTATTCGGACAACCGGGACGTCGAGGATCAATATGTTGCCGGAAATCCGGTTGCGGTTGAAGCGATGTCGGTTTATATCTACAGCATGGTCAAATATATCGGTGCCTATGCCGCGGTTTTGGGCGGCGTTGATGCAATTGTCTTTACCGGCGGCGTCGGCGAAAACGCTTCGCTGGTTCGTCAACTGGTATGCGAACGTCTGGCTTATCTCGGCGTCAAACTTGACCCGGCGCTTAACGAAAAGTCGGTTCACGGTGTGACCGCCGATATTGCGACCCCGGATTCGAAAGTTCGGGTTTTGGTTATTCCGACTGACGAAGAACTGGTAATCGCCCAAGACGTTAAGAAACTGATTTAACGTTCGGGATTTTTTTCAAAGCCGGAAAAGCAGTATTTGTTTTTCCGGCTTTTTGTGTCGGCGGCAGGGAGATAACAATGCCGCAGGGGGAAGCACACGACGGATGTTTAGATAAAATAATTTTACATATTGAATTGGATCTTTCGCTTATTATGTTGTATTGCAGTGTAAATTTATAACGGAGAAAACAAATGAGCGGTTGGCTGATGATGATGGGTTTGGCGCTGGTTTCCAACGCCAATGCCCAAGAGGCGATGGTTGTTCAGTCGGATAACAACAATCCGACGGTGATTTTCGGCGAAGCGGAAAATGCAAACGGCACCATGAACGAGATAACCGTAAGACAGGCAAAAGACGCGGCCAACCCGTTTGGCAATCCGATCGTTAATACGATCCCTTACGGCAAACAGCCGGTTGCCGGCAATGCGGCCCAACCCGGAGGCTGTGCCGCAGCGCAACAACCGCAGCCGTCTTCTGTTGTCAAACCGGTCGGCGCCATTTCCGAAATCACCCCTCAAGATCCGGAAATCAGTGAAGATTCGCCTGAACAGATGCAAAATGAAATTGAAAATACCCTTTATGAAGGGGATGACCGCATTTATGATGTTCAATCCTATCCGGATGATGATATTAATCAAATTGAAGGGCAGGACAGTGCAGTGACAAATTATCCGGCTTATTGAAAAAAAACGCCTCCGGCATAACTCGGAGGCGTTTTTGTGTTTGGCCCAAACTACCAGCTGTAACTTAAACCCAAACCGAAGGTCGACGCTTTGTAGTCGTCGCCGAAGGTGTGGTTGGCCCAGCCATAGGTCGACAACTGCTCGGTGAAGCCATAGCGTCCCCCGAGTTCAACCCGGCCCAACGTCTGGTCATCCAAAGTGTTGACCTCTCTCAGACCGCTGACTTGGACTTCGTCACCATCGTTGAGGGTTTGCACAACACTCGGTTTGACATAAACGTTGGCGTAGCCTTCGTCCATTACAAACGCCTTTGTCAGTTTAACGCCGACTTCAAGTTCCAACTGACGCAAGGTGTTGTACTTCGCAATCTTGCCGGCACTGTCGGTGGCGTCGTCATAGTCAACCTGAGTATAGAAAGCACCGACACTCGGAGTCAGATAGAGCGTTTTGTTGATCGCATAGTCATAACCCAACTCAACGCTGCCGCCGAACTCGGTACCGTCGGTATCCGACTTGATGCCGTCTTTGGTCTTCAGATCAACTCTCTGAATGCCGCCGTATACGGTGGCAAAAGTCCACCAGTGGTTACGGTCATAACGGTAGTACAAACCGGCGAGATAACTGTCGATATCGATTTGCGATCCGACGGTCGAGTAGTGATGCTTGCCGTCGCCGCTCATGTCGTAATTACCTTTACGATAGGACAGGAACAGGCCCAGCTTGTTATTGAGATCGTGCTGCAGGTCACCGCCGGCTTCAATGCCCCAGACCTCGGCGTCGATATCGGTCGGGGTCTTGATGCGAAGCGTGTTGTAAACCGCGTTTGCCCACAGATTGTGGAAGGCCTCGCCGTTCCAGTAATAATCATAGAAACCGCAACCCGGACAATACAGACGATTAGTGCTGACTTTGTTCATGATATTGTAAACCATGTTGCTGTTTTGCGCCAACGCAGCGGCGGGCAGAGATTCGGCCCCGATCACTTCCGGTGCTACCGGACGGTCGCTGCCCGGCAACGGCTGCGGTTTGATCGACGGAATATCCGGCAGTTCCGGCGTTACCTCTTTATCCGGGTTATCCTGATCGTTCATGGTCAAGCCCCATTGGTTGCTGTTCTCAGCCCGTTGGGTATAGTTGACGTCAAACAAATATGGGCTCTTGTAAACGCGCGAAACTACAAACGAACCGTCGTTACCGCTGGCGTCGTTTTCCGATTGCGCAAACAAAATCTCGCCTTTACCGCGGATATCGGCATCCGACGAAGCGTGAACGATCAGCTTGGTGATGCCTTCAACATTACCGTTAACATTCAGCATATCGGCTTTCATATTGTCGGTATCAACGTCGATATGCATAAAGCTGTCGGTTGCCAAATAGCCTTTCAGTTTGACGGTTTCCAGATAGCCGTTGGCAAGATCAAACACCGCGTTGTTCAACGACAAAACGGTCACCGCATCGGCATCACGGTTGTCGGTACCGTCTTCGTTCAACGCGGCAACAAACGCGCCTTTGCCGTCCCAGTTCTTGGCCGTCCAGTCTTCATGCTGAAAAGCGCCAAAACGCAAGGTGGCGCCGTTAACCGTTACCGTTCCCGCATTGATAATATCATTATTGATTGCAATATATTGCGTCGTGGTTCCGGTAGCGGCGTCAATGGTGTCATTGCCGACAAAATTGAGAAGCTCTTGGTCATCGTAGTACTCAGGTGTACCGTCATTATAAATATTGTCATTGATTACCCAAGCGCCGTTTCTTTTGGTGACGAAAGTGAGGCTGCTTAAGTCGGCTTTTGTGATGGCATTGTAAATTTTACCGCGTTTGTTGTCCAGCGTATAATTACCGGAGAAGAAATGCGTGCCTTCGCCGGAAGAAAGGGTGATTGTCCCTGTGTTATAGATGGCGCCGCCTTTCGTTTCTCTTGTGCTTTCGACATAATTTCCGATGAAATTGCCGGTAATGTTATTGATTTTGCCGGTGGAATTGTAAATCGCCCCGGCGTAGCCGTGAGAGGTGTTACCGATAAAATCTCCGGTAATATGATCTATCGTCCCGGTATTGTTATAAACAGCACCGCCATATCCTGCATTGTTGTTAATAAAATCCCCGGTAATATTATTCACCGTACCGGAATTAAATAAGTTGCCGCTACTGGTAGAAGTACTACCCACATAGTCGGCATTGACATCGCCGCTTAAAGAACCTTGCGGTGTATTATAAACGGTTCGGCCGCTTTCCGGCGTATAAGTATATTTGAAATACTTTGTTTCCTTATTCGGCAGTTTGACTTCTACCACGTCGGCGTCGTCTTTTTGATCCTCGCCGACCGCGATCCATCTGATGCGCGGAGAAGTTGCAAAAGCTTCCGGTTTCAGGTCGATTTTGTAATATTTGGTGGTCAGGTTACCTTCCGCATCCGCTTCCTGTAATGTGAAGTTGTAATCGTTTTGCGAACCTTCGGAATAAGAAAACACGCTGTTTTTTCCCAAAGTCGGCGTTAAAGAAGATGCAACTGCGGGCGTACACAAAAAGGTCGTTGCCGTTAACGCAATTGCCAAAGAAGTATGTTTAGTCATTTCTACGCAATCCTTATCAAAATGCATTTAAACGATCCTTTTTTTGACGCAGTTAAATATAAAAAAAACGCCCCGGTTTTCGGGGTGTTTTTTTTATAAAAACATGACTGACGGCTTATATAAACGGAGTGCTGAACATCAGCCCTTTGTTTTTGAGCAGGTTGTTTTCGTTGCGTTGAATTTTGAATTGAGATCCTTCTCCCAGATTCTTTTCAAAAACTTCGCCGTAATTGCCGCTTTCTTTTAAATAGGTTTGCAACCAGGTCGGAGCCAGTTTGAAGCGTTTCCACAACTGTTCGTCAAGGCCAAGCAGGTTTCGTGTCGACGGATCGGAAGAATTGAGGTTGATATCAACGTTTTTAGAAGTCAATCCGGTTTCCTCAGCCTGTTTGAGGGCGTTGACGGTCCAACGGACAATACTTTTTAAAGTGGTGTTGTCTTTGTCGACAAAAACGTAAATCGGGCGCACCGTAACGGTTTCGGGCAGCATTTCCACATCCGAAACGCCGGCCGGACTGTGAATAACCAGGTCGCGCAGAATCATCGAATTGCCGGTGAACAGTTGGCAGCGGTTAAGCAAAAAAGCCTCTTTGGCGCCGCTGATGGTGGGAAAAGTGAGCAGAGCCAGATCCAGTTGATATTTGTCGTTATAAACCTTGAGTTTGGCCAGATCGTCGGCGTTGTTGACCACGCATACTTTTTTGCCTTTGTAAGCTTCCATCGAAGTGGCGTTTTTAACGGCGTGCGCTAAGAAGACCTGACGGTCATAATACCAAACGTCGACCGGTGCGGCACGTGTGGACATTTCGGTTGTTGCCGAAAACGGCAAACCGCCGATCATAACGTCAATTTTGTTGGTGCGCAGGGCTTTCGAAACCTGGTTGGATGCCAGCGGAACCATGACAATGCGGTCGCTGCGGCCGAAGACGGCGGTGGAGAGCATTTTGCAAAGTTCGACGTTAATGCCTTGCCATTTGCCGTTTTCGTCTTTGTAGGCAAGAATTTTGTTGCCGGTTTCGGTGCCGCAACGGATGTTGCCGCGGGTATTGATATAGTGGAGTCCCGGGTTGGCGGCAAGTGCAGGGCGGGCTATAAATGCCGACAGGACAAGGCATAACCATAATTTTAGTTTCATTTTCTTTACCATTCTGTTATTATAACTCAGCTTGACGATAATATAGGGTATTTTTTATGAAAAGTAACTATTTTTTGCAACTTATCATTTTTTGTGCATTATTGCTTTACGGTTCTTCTGCCGCGGCAGAACCTCTGAGCGAAGCGGAAGCCCGCGCTTTCGGCGAAACCACGGGGCGCGAATTGTTGCACACTTTTTCCGAATCGGATTTGGCGGTCAAATACCGAAAACTTGACGAGTTGTTTCTTAATCACATCGATCTCGACCATATTTCCCGATTCGTGGTCGGTAAATATTGGCGGCAGATGACTCCCGAACAGCAACAGAAGTATCAGGAGTTGTTTACGCGTTACGCTTTAAATGTTTACAAAGGTTTTCCGCTTGATTTTGACAATAATCTCGATTTTGACATTTCGGGTACCGAAGCGGACGGCGAATACGTTTTGGTGCGCACCAACATTGCTTATCGCGCCATGGACGGTCGCGATTCTACTTTTCTGGTCGAGTTTCGGGTGCATAAAAAAGACGGCAAGATTCTGCTGACCGATATCAAAGTGGCGGAAAGTTCGCTGATTTTGTCGTATCGCAACCGTTTTTATCAGATGATAAAAGAAGCCGACGAAGAGATGGAATGGTTTCTGGAGGATTTTGAATTGTTAACCGAGTCCAGCGAAAAATACTATGCCCGTCCCGAAGAAGAGTGAGGCAGAAGCGTCGATGGCGGTATAGCAGGTTTTTTACGATAATTTGACGGGAAAAGACGGGTTTTTCCCGTTTTGTTTTATAAAAAAACAGATTTGTGGACAAAAATAAAAAAATTACATAACACATTGATTTCGATTAATATTTATTTCAAATAACGCATGTAAATAAATATTGTTTTCGAAAATAGCCCAAAAAGTTATTTTTTTTCGCAAAAAAAACTTGCACCCCAAAATATTTTGTGCTACATTAACACTATAAAAAATCATTATATTCGATTACGTTGTCTATCATTAAAAATTGCTTTTCTTGAAAATAAAAGTCGAGTTTCCAAAAAGATTTCGAGTTTTTTTCGGTACGGAGAGCTACTAAAGAAAGACAATTTTCCATATCTCAGTAAAAACAAATAAAAAATATATGACTATGGCACAGAAAATGTTTAAGGTTATCGCTTTCATGATGACCACTTTAGCAGTTGTTATGTTCGCTTCTTGCGACAAAAGCGAGGATGATTTCTTGTTGAACACCACTAAAGAAAACGGTGGCAACAACACAGAGGTAACCATTAACGTGAAGCGTGATGCTGAAAACGGCATTATCGAAGCTTCTCGCGAGGTTAACGGTCTCCGTCAGGATACCGTCATCACTGTAGCTCTTGGCGCAGTGAACTTCGATATCACCCCGGTTGACACCATCAACGTGGCTGTCGCTGAGGTAATTCGGTCCAGCTTCGCTGCAACCGGCGATGCTCAGGATAGCTACGAGGAAAACGGTGTTTACTTCACCAAAACCTCTAAGAGCTACCGCGACGAACTTAGCGGTTATGCTAAGGATATCAACATCAACTACCTCGATGCATACACCTATGTATGGGGCAAGCGTGTTGAATTTCCGAAGGCAAACGGCGCAGTTGAAGCAGTTGAGGAAATCAACATCCTCGACGAGGGTATCAAAGCTAAGATGCACTACTACACGGCTACCACTTCTTACAAAGTTGCTTTCATGGAAGGCAGCAGCGTAGAAAAAGGCCTGGAAGTTCTTGCTATCGACGCTGAAGACATCCTTCTCTCCACAGAGAAAACCGACGAAGGTTATGAAACCCTGACTTCCACCACAGCTAAGAGCTGGGTTGAAATTACTCGCAACTATAAGATTTCTGGCGCAGTTGCTACCCGCTACGAGGTTATCCTCAACAACGGTATTTCTGCTCCTGCTTACGAAGTTATGAACGTTGAGTCTTTCAATCTGAGCAACAAGGCTGCACAGCTGAACGCTGCTTCTGTTTCTGGAAGTCGTGAAGAAGGTAACATCAAAGTGACTTCTTTCACTCAGAACTATGTCGTTGCCAACAACCTGTTCAATCGCGCTTTCGTTCTGTCTTTCGAGACTGCAGTGCTGAGCGTTGACGGTAAGAACTTCGACATGCCGAGCCGCAAATACGAGAACGTAAACGACGAAGACTTCCGTATCACCGATATGGACGGAATCACCGGTTACGACCGCGCATTGTACACTCACAACATGAGCGCTACTTTCAACGGTAACTCTGTTGCAGCAAAGGCAGAAGTTGAACTCAGAATGGTAGAAGTTAAGGATGAACTCATCAGCCGCGTGATTGTGGAAGATGGTATGGATTACATCAATGCCACCACCACGAAATCTTGGGTGAAAGTTAAGGAAATTTGGTCTATCGGCGGCGAAAAAGTATATACTAAGTCGGTTAATCTGACCAACGGTATTGCTGCTCCTGCTAAGATCACCAAAGTTCTGGCCTCTTTCAATCTCAACAACGCAGCTGACAACCTCAGCAGTGAGAAACTGGTAAAAACTGAAACGATCGGTGACTTCAAGGTTATGACTTACAATCGCACCTATACGGTAGCAAACGACAAGTTCAACCGCGTTTTCACTCTTTCTTATCAGAAAGCCGTTTACACTGTTATCAACCACGATATGCCTTACGCACAGTACGAGAACGTAGCAGACAATGGCTTTAACATGAGCGACCTGTCCAACGCTTCTCAGAACGGTAAGACCTATAACCGCAAGAACTACGTTCACGCAATGAGCGCTAACTTCAACGGTTATAACGCTAAGGCAAACGCTGAGGCAGAAATCCTGGTTGAGTACAACGAACCTCGTCAGACTCCGGCTTGGTTAGGCAACCCTACCGGCGCAAAATATACCCGCGTTCAGAAAGCTGTTGGCGAAAAATTCATGGACATGATCGTTTTCACTTACGAAAACGGCGTGGTTATGGCTCCCAACGGTAAGGTTGATTTGAACCTTGCTTATGCTTTTGACGCAGCTGTCGCTTCTCAGAATGGTGTTGAAACCTGTCTGAAGGGTGCAAACAGCGGTGTATTCGGTAACGGAAAATGGCAGCCTGCCAAGATCACGATCGCAAACGGTCGCTGGATCTACGCTGGTAAAAACGCTAGCTGGGACCACACTGTAATGGCAAACAACGCTGTTACGCTTGGTATCGGTGTAGACGTAACCCCGACTCCTAAAGCTCAGTCTACTTCTATCAACGGCAATCAGATTACCATCAAGTATGCTGTTAATAACGGAAGCACGACCGCAAACTCTTCTCTGTCTCTGCGTTAATTGTTTATGCGCTTTGAACCGATAGAGAAGTTGTCTGCTTAGGATACTCTCTCAACCCTCTCCGGAAATTCTTCCGGGGAGGTGTACTAAAACAAAACTCGGGAACTTTCCCAAACTTTACTTTCAAATAATCAAGAAAAGATGAAAAATATCGTTATAGCCATTGTAGCAGTATTGGCAACTGCATTTGTTAACAGCGCTAGCGCTCAGTCTGTAACCTTCGGAAGCGAAAAGAAAACTCTGGCAACAGAGGTTTCGGCAGAGCAGAAAGCTCTTGCTGAAGTCGATTCGCTCACCCTCGATTATATCGAGGCACTCGGCTCTCGCAAACACGATGAGCTGATGCTGAAAACTTCCGACGGTAAAACGTACTGGAAGGGACGCACCATCGAAGGCTTCTTTGTCGGAGTCGTAGGCGGTGCATCTTATGCTCCTACCGCGAAGAGCATGAGCTATGTATTCGGTGCAGAGGTTGGTTATACCATGTGGTGGGGTGACTTTTTAGTTACCGGCCGTATTGGTGAGATCAACTTCGACGGAAAGACCTTTATGGCCCCGTCTGCATTCGCCGAAGCTCGCGTAAATCTTGCTCATTGGGGCAAGGACAAGCAGAATCGCTTTTATGTGGGCGGTCGTATCGGTTATCAATATACCGAAAGCGACAACTCCATCCATGAAAGCGGAGACGGATACGATTTCCATCGTAATTCTTCTCTCAAAGGTTCTGGTCTGGGTTACGGCGCCGTTTTAGGCTGGGAAACCCGTCAGTTCATGGGCGGAAACCGTTTTGGTGTCCAGCTCGCCGCTTATACTTACGACGTGCAGCACGCAACGTCGGGAAAGGTAAACGGAGAAGTAGTTGCTGATAAAAACATCGTCAAACAAGGCTGGCAGGTGGAGCTCACTCTGAGCTATCGCTTCCAGTTCGGCAAGACGAAGAAAAACTACTAATTTCTAGTTTCGCTGCAAAGCATTCAACATATTTTCAGATGTCGGAGGGTTTCCTCCGACATCTTTTTTTGTCTCAATTTCACCGTTTTTCATTATTGAGAAATTTTGCCGTCCTTTTTATCCGGTAGAGGCGATTCCTTTTCCCATGTTGTTTTTTTAGAGTTGATCCAAGTTATCACCGTAAGAATAGCAAATCTGACCTTAACGACTCGCTGCCGAATAAGGGATTGGACAAAAAAACAAAAATATGTCTTTTTTATCAAAAAAAAGTTGTGGTTTTATTTATTTTATGCTACAGTATAAGCGACAAAAATTATTCTGTTATTACATTGATTATCATTGTAAATGTCTCAAATGAAAACAATTTTTCGACAATTGAGAGACCTGAAAGAATAATTTCTCAGATTTTCCGAATACAAATCATTTAAATAACTATATATATGAAAGAGAAAAGTTTCTTTTACGGCATTATTGCATTGGTCGTAATGCTGGCTTTGTCTGTGTTCACTTCTTGTGACTCGGACATGGAAGATTTCAGCCTTAACGTAAAACCTAACGAAGGCGGCGGAGACAACACTGAAGTGACCATTACCGTAACCCGCGACAGCGAAAACGGAATCGTGGTTGCCTCGAAAGAGGTTAACGGTGTTGTACAGGACACAACGGTGGTCGTTCCTCTGGGAGCAGTCAAATTTGACATTTCCCCTCTGGATACGATCAAAGTTACCAAACCCGAAGTCTCGTCGGTAGACTTTGCCGAGACCGGCAGCAATTCCAACAACTGGGAAGCAGAAGGCGTGTCTTATACCAAAACAGTGCGGACGTATCGTCACCAACTGAGCGGGTATTTGAAAGACATCACCATCAGCTATCTGGATGCGGAAATGACGCTGTGGGGCAAAAAAGTAGTCTTTCCGGCGGCCAACGGCAGCGTATCCTTTAGTAAAGACGGCGGAATATCCGTTATTGACGAAGGGATAAACGACAAGGTCCACTATTACCTTTCCACATCAAGCTACAAAGTTGCCTTTATGGGCGGCAGCAGTATTGAGAAAGGTTTTGAAAGACTGGCGATCGATGCGGATGACGCTTTAGTTTCCACCGACAAGACAGGCGAGGGGTATGAAACTCTGTCTTCGACCACGGCCAAAAGCTGGGTTGAAATCACCAGAACCTATCGTGTGTCCGGCAATGTCGTTTCCAAGTACGAAGTAATCCTCAAAAACGGAATCAGTGCGCCTGCATATGAGATCCGGGCAGTGGAAGACTTTGATCTGGAAAAGAAGAACGCCGATCTCGGAGAAGCAACCGTTACCGGTACCCGTAACGAAGGCAACATTACCGTTACAGCCCATGCCCGTGATTATACGGTCGGCTGCAACCTGTTTGACAGAGTGTTTGTCCCGTTCTGGGAAACCGCGGTTTTGGCGGTTGACGGAAAGACGTTTGAAATGCCCTCTCGCACGTACGAAAACATCACAGACAAGGGATTCAAACTGACTGAAATGCCCGAAACCGACGATTACGAACGCCGTCTTTACACTCATACCATGAGTGCAACTTTTAACGGAAATTCCGCTCAGGCGATTGCCGAAGTGGAGCTTCACAAAAAAGCGGAAGACCGGCTCGAAAGCAGAGTAATTGTTGAAGACGGCAAGGATTATGTAAACCCGACGACCACCAAGTCGTGGATCAAGATCAAGGAAATCTGGTCGGTGAGCGGAGAAAAAGTTTATACCAAATCGGTCAACCTGACCAACGGAATTACGGTTCCGGCACGGGTTGTCAAAATTTTGGAAAACTTTGACCTTAACGGTGCCGCTTCCGAGCTGGGAGACGAGGTTTTGACCCAGACCGAGACGGTGGGAGACTTTACGGTAAGGACTTACCAACGCGCATTTACGGTGAACAACGACAAATTTAACCGTGTGTTTGCGTTGTCTTACCAGCGGGCTTTCTACAATCCGATGGATCACAGCATGCCCTATGCCCTGTACGAAAGCGTTTCGGACAAAGGCTTTGCGACAGCTGACATTACTCAAATTACCGAAGAAGGCAAAACCTATGACCGCAAGAGCTACACCCATTCCATGAGTGCAAGCTTTAACGGATATCCGGCCGATGCAACCGCAGAAGCCGAATTGTGGGTTTTGGCAGACGACGTCATGACCAGCCGCGAAATTATCGAAGACGGCAAAGATTATGTTGACGACAATACCACCAAATCCTGGATCAAAATTAAGGAAATTTGGACGGTAGGGGGCGAAAAAGTTTATACGGAATCGATTGATCTCAAAAACGGAATTTCATCTCCGGCCAAGATCACAAAGGTTCTGCCAAGCTTTAACCTCACGTCGGCATCTCCGTCTCTCGGCGGCGAAAAGCTGGTTAAGACCGAAACTCTCGGCAATTTCAAAGTAATGACTTATGAGCGGAATTATACGGTGGCCAACGACAAATTTAACCGCATTTTTACGCTCAGCTACCAGAAAGCGGTTTACAACCCGCTGACGCATGAGATGCCGAATGCCGAATACGAAAACGTCTCGGACAACGGGTTCGCGCTGGCTGATCTGACCCGCATCACGCAGGACGGCAAAACTTATGACCGCAAGAGTTATACCCACAACATCGGTGCAACTTTCAACGGACATGATGCCGCCGCCTCAGGCGAAGCAGAACTTTGGGTCGAACTCAATGATCAGTTACAGGAACGTACGGTTTTGGAAGACGGAAAAGATTATGTCGATCCTTCCACGACCAAAAGCTGGCTTAAGATCAGGGAAGTGTGGTCAATTTCCGGAGAAAAGGTTTATACCAAATCGGTAAACCTCAAAAACGGAATTGCCGCGCCCGCCAAAATCACCAAGATTTTGGAGAACTTTAACCTGACCGGCAGTACTCCGTCGGCAAGCAACGAAAAAATGGTCAAAAGCGAAACCGTCGGCGACTTCAAGGTTATGACTTACGAGCGTACCTATACGGTTGCCAACGACAAGTTTGACCGGACTTTCACGCTTTCTTACCAAAAGGCAGTTTATAATCCGTTGACCCACGACATGCCGTATGCCGAATACGAGAATCTGAACGATGAAGGTTTCAAAATGACCGATTTGGATCAGATTGCCGCAGACGGTAAAATCTACGACCGCAAGAACTATGCGCATCAAATGAGCGCCGTGTTTAACGGTTATCCGGCAAGTGCAACCGCTCCGGCGGAATTGCGCGTCTTTTCAAGAGAAGACCGCGATACCCCGAGTTGGCTGGGAGCTCCCAAGTCTGCTAAGTATACCCGCGTTCAGAAAGCTGTTGGGCAAAAGTTCATGGATATGATCGTTTTCACCTACGAAAACGGCGTAGTCATGGCTCCGAACGGCAAAGTGGACATGAATCTGTGTTATGCTTTTGATGCAACCGTCGCTGCGAAAAACGGCGTTGAAACCTGTCTGAAAGGTTCGTATTCCGGCGTATGGGGAAACAACAAGTGGCAGCCTGCAAAAATTACGATGACCAGCGGACGATGGATCTATGCCGGCAAAAATGCCAGTTGGGATCACACCGTGATGGAGCAAAACGCCGTCGCGTTGAATATCGGAACCGACGTAACGCCGATACCAAGTGCGCAGTCGTACAAAATTAACGGCAATCAAATTACCGTTAGCTATGCAGTCAACAACGGCAGTAATACCGCAAACACTTCTCTGTCTCTGAAATGATGACGGAAACGCGCGGAAAGCATTCTGCAGCTCTCTCAACCGACAGTTCCCTTCTGCTGCGGCAGAACGGAACCGATGAAGAATTCTTAAATTAGACATTTACTAACCAGTGCCCCGGAACGTAAGGTTTCGGGGTTTTTTTTAGATCGGTTTCCGCCGACGGCAAATAGAATTTGACATATCGGCAGGGCAGCGATTATTCTGAATGTGAACAAAGGAGGCGCTATGGATGAAAAATGGCTGAAACGGGTGATTGAAATTCAAAGCCTGGCGCAATGCGGGCTGGCATATTGTAAAGATGACTATGACCTTGAACGTTACCGGCGGTTGCGGGAGATTGCCGCCGAAATGATGAGCGATGCATCCGGTCTTCCGGTCGAAAAAGTGCAAGATTTGTTTTGTAACGAAAGCGGTTATCAAACTCCGAAACTGGACACCCGGGCTGCAGTTTTCAGAGAGGGAAAAATCCTGTTGGTACGGGAAAATAACGGCCGGTGGTCGCTTCCGGGCGGTTGGGTCGATGTGTTGGAGTCGATAGCGTCCAATACCGTCAAAGAAGTGCAGGAAGAAGCCGGCGTGACGGTTCGGCCGCAGCGGCTGATTGCCGTTCAGGACCGCAATCAACATAATCGGCCGCCTTATGCTTATGGGGTGTGCAAAGTTTTTGTATTGTGTGATTATATTGAAGGAAGGTTTAAACAAAATATTGAAACCACGGCGACTGCTTATTTTGATCTTGACCATTTGCCGCCGCTGGCCGAAGAAAAATGCAATCGTGCGCAGGTGGAGATGTGTTTTGCCGCCGCTGCCGATCCCAACTGGTCGGTGCTCTTTGATTGAAAAGTTTTCAATAACGGAAAATATGACAAAAAGGGCAGTGGAAGCTGCCCTTTTTGTTGATGTCGAAGATCACTGTTCAGTCTTCGGACCGCTTGTTACCAAGCATAGTTGAGTCCCAGTCCGAAAGCGGTTGCATCATAGCTGGAGCCAAAGCTGTAATTGGCCCAGCCAAAACCGGACCAACCGTCGGTCATGCCGAAACGTGCCCCCAGTTCGATTCGTCCCAACGTCTGGTCGTGGTAAGCAGAAGTTGTTTTCAGTCCGCTGATTTTAACCTCGTCGCCGTTGGTAATCGTCTGGATTAAACTCGGCCGGATATAAACATGTGAGGTAAGATTGTTTTGGCACAAACTGTATTCCAGTTTCATACCGGCTTCCAGTTCAAATTGGCTCAGAGTGTCAAATTCGGCTTTTTTACCGGCCGTGTCATGGATATCGTCAAACTTTGATCCGCTGTAAAAGACTCCCAAAGCCGGTTCCAACGCTAGTGTTTTGGTCAGTGCCAGCCGTTTACCGCCTTCAATGCCGGCTCCCCACAAGCTGCCGTCACTGTCCGTCTTTACCATTCCGTCGTCGGTTTTCATATCGGCTTTCTGGATTCCGCCGTAAACGGTGGCAAACGCGTACCAGTTGTTGCGCTCATAACGGTAGTATAAGCCCCCCAGATAGCTGTCAAGGTCGATCTCGGACCCGACAGTCGAGTAATAACGACCGCCTTTGCCGCTGAAATCGTATTTGCCTTTACGATAAGCTGCAAACAATCCCAGTTGGTTAGAAGCGTCGTACTGCAGATCGCCGCCGGCGGTGATGCCTTGGATATCGGCGTCAAATTCGGCCGGTTTGTCGAGCGAGGCAGCGGTATACCCGGCATCAATCCATAAATTGTGGTTGGATTGTCCGTCGTTTTGACAGCCGAGATAGCGGCAGGCTGCTGTTTGGGCGGCAACCGTGTCTTTCAAACCGCGGACCTGTTCAACGGCGGCCGATTGCAGACCGATATAGGCAATCGCTTCCGGTGTCACCAACTTGTCATTGTAATCGGGATTTTTTTGATTGTTCATTTCAAAGGCCCACTGGTTGGCATTTTCGCCGGTATTTTGGTAGACAACATTGTAAAGATAAGGACTGCTGTATACCCGCGCCACTTCAAACGAAGCTGCGTTGCCGGTGGTGTCGTTGCCGGATTGGGCAAACACGATTGAGCCGCGGTTACGGATGTCGGCATCCGATGAGGCGTGAACAATCAGCCCGGTGGTACCTTCCACATTGCCGTTGATCACCAGCTTGTCGGCGCTCATATTGTCAACGTCAACATCCATATGCATGACGGCGTTGTCTGAAGAATAACCGCTCAGCCGGATGGTGTCGTTGTAACCGTTCGCCATGTCCAGAACGGCTTTTTTCAGCGTGAGAGACGTATCTCCCTCAATTGTCCCTTGACCGAATTGTCCTTTGCGCAACCGCAAAGTCGTGTCCACTGCCGTCAATGTTGCGGCATTTTTAACGGCAGTGGCCAGCTCTAAGGTGCCGTTGCCGGAAACATTGACATTGTAATAAGCGCCGTCAAGGCCGCCGTCAAAGGAGATGGTACCGTTGTTTGCACTCAGGTTGAGAGCAATCGGCGCATCTTGTGTGCCTTTCATGTAAATATCGTTGCCGGTGCCGTTGGCCTTGTTGCCGGAGAAGATGCTGTCGGCGTTTTCTGCAACAATATTCAAAGCGGTCGCGGAATAGATGGCGCCGCCGGTGGAAGTGTCGTCCCCTTCAACATAGTTGCCGATAAAACTGGCATTGACGATATTGTCGATTTCTCCGGTATTATAAAAGGCGCCGCCGCGGGCATAAGCCGCACCTTTGGCATAGTTGTTTTTAAAAACGACGTTCTCCATATTGCCGACTTTGGTTGCGCTGATAAATGCGCCGCCACGGGCGGTTGAGGTATCGGACAGCGTATAATTGTTCTCAAAAACAACATTGGTCAGTTGGCCGATTTCGGCAGTGGCGCCGCTATGTGCTAATGCGCCGCCGACGGTACTGTAGTTGCTTGCATAGGTATGGTTTCCGCTGAAGGTGACGTTATTGATGACGGGAATGGTTCCATAATTCCGCATCGCGCCGCCGATGGCTTGAGTTACGTCGCTCTGTACATAATTTCCTTTGAACGAAACATTGTCAATTTCGCCGATGATGTAAGAATTGTTAATTGCGCCGCCCGAGGCCAGACCGTTGACTGTTGAAACATAATTGTTTTCAAAAACGCTGTTGGTCAAATGATTGAGGGTTCCCCATTGCGCAATGGCGCCGCCGTTGCCGCTGCCTTGAAGGGTGTTTTTGACATAGTTTCCGCTGAAAATTGAATTGTCAATTCTATCAACTATCCCGTCTCCCTGATTAGGAGCGCTGCCGTCCAACCGTCCGAGCATCATAGCGCCCCCGGTGACGGAAGACGCCTCACTCTCGGCGGCATTGCCTTGGAACAGGGAATTTTGGATCGTACCGATGCGGTTATAGTTGTCAATTGCCGCGGCCGAGGCATGATAATTGCGGCCATCGGTATAAACGGTTTTGCCGGTCCGGTAAGTTTTGTTGTTGATAAATTTTGAGTCGGTAATCAAATTTATCGTACCGTATTCGTTGTTGTCGATTGCAGTTCCGTGTGCACCGCCCCAACTGTCTTCACGACCAAACATTACATTGTTTTCAAAGGTAACGTTTTGAATTGTCCCAATAGTGGCTTGATTCAAAATAACCGCTCCGTGCGGGGCTCCGACGGCTGAATCGGCTGTGTTGGCGATGTTATTTTTAAATGTGGTATTGCTGATATGAGTTATTTGTGCAGCACTGTTGTTTTCTTGACCGGCGGAAGTGTTGCCGTTGGCGATGATGCCGCCCCATAAGCTCGGTCTGTTGGAAGATTGCGTATTGCCGTCAAATACCGAATTGTCAATCGAAATTATGCCATTACCGCTGTTCTGAATAATTCCGCCGTAGACCGGGGTACCGTCAGTCAAATTGTTGTTTGTCACATAGATGTTGTTTAAGTTGACGGTTCCCGTATTTTTGATGTTATAGGAAAAACCGCTGAAACCGCTAGCGGAGGTTGAACTGCCGATGTTGCTGAGGTTGAGGGTTGCGCCGTCGGCTACGGTAAGGCCGCGGACTGTGTTGCCGCCGTCAATGCCAAAACCGGCACCGTCAAGCGTCAGCGCGGAAGTGAGGGTACCGAGAGCGGCGGTCGCGTTGATATCGGCGCCTAAAGTATAATTGCCGCCGTTAGTCAAAGCGTTTTGCAATTGTGAAAAATCGGTAATGTCTGCAGCTTGCAGCGGTGTGGTTAAAAAGGTGGAAGCCAGCAACACTGCAACTGCATTGAAATCGTTTTTAGTCATAATAAGGTTCCTTTATGTAATTTAAACCAACGTTTTTTTGTTACTGAAATTCCGCTTGGCTCAAAAAACGTTTATCCGGTTGACAAATATAAAAAATTATTGAAAGGGACTGAAGAATATTATAACGTGATTAGTGTAACAAAAAAACGTTCCTTTCTTTGCATCAATTACATTAAGAAAAATCGATAACTCCCCATTTTAGGGGAGTTATTTGTAAAAAGCTATTCGTAACGCAAGGCGTTGATGGGGTTGAGCAGCGAGGCTTTGTAAGCCGGATAAAACCCAAACAGAATACCGACCAAACCGGAAAAACAAAATGGAACAATTACATAAAGTATCGAAATTTGTGCTTTGAAATTGCTGAATATTTTGATTAATTCTACCCCGGCAAAACCGGTAATGATGCCGATAATGCCGCCGATCAGCGACAAAACCACCGCTTCGGTCAGAAATTGCATCCGAATATCCCAGCTTTTGGCACCGATGGCCATTCTGATACCGATTTCCCGGGTACGTTCGGTAACCGAAACCAGCATGATGTTCATGATGCCGATCCCGCCGACAATCAGGGAAATGGAGGCGATCGAACCCAGAAGAATTGTCATGATGCGGGTGGAGCTTTCCATCATTTCCTGCATTTGCGTCAGGTTCATAATGATAAAGTCGTCATCTTTGTTGGCACCGAGATTATGACGCTGGCGAAGCAGCCGACGGATGTCTTCCTGAGCGCTGTAAGTGCTTTCGGCGTCTACCGCCTGCAGCATTACCACATTGACCTGATCGGGAAAGGTGATGCCGATGACCTTTTTCTGGGCCGTGGTAATCGGAATATAAACGCCGTCGTCCTGATCCATGCCCATGCCGTTTTCACCGCGTTTTTCCAGCACGCCGATCACCGTAAACGGCAGTCCTTTGATGCGCACCGTTTTGCCGATCGGGTCAACGTCGCCGAACAGTTCGGTAACGACCGTCCGTCCCAAAACCGCTACCTTGGATGCATTTTTAACGTCGCTGTCGGAAAACGATCGTCCGTAATCGAGTGCCCATTCCTTTAGCTCAAAGTAACGGTTGTCGGTTCCGGTGATGCTGGTTGCCCAGTTGGCATTGCCGTAAACGACCTGGTTGGTTTGCTCCAGGACCGGTGCGGCCAGTCGTATTTTGCTGATTTTTTCCTGAATGGCATTGCCGTCGCCGGCTTTCATGGTCGGCAACGATCCTCTGCCGCCGCGCGCGCCGCCCGAAGTTGAACTGCCCGAACGGATAATGATCAGGTTGGAACCCATGGTTTTCATGTCTTCCTGAATCGAGATTTGGGCGCCGTGACCGATGGCCAGCATGATAATGACGGCGGCCACGCCGATAATAATGCCGAGGCTGGTGAGGGTGGAACGCATTTTGTTGGCGCGAATGGCCCGCAGGGCAATGCTGCTGATGGTTTTTAGATCAATCATTTGACAACCCTTTCATCACTGACGATTTCGCCGTCCACCACTTTGATAATGCGGTCGCTGTAGCGGGCAATGTCTTCTTCGTGAGTAACCAGAATGATGGTGCGTTTCAGTTGGCGGTTGAATTTGGTAAACAGTTCCATCACTTCAACGCTGGTCTTGGTGTCCAGGTTGCCGGTCGGTTCGTCGGCGAAAATAATCGGCGCCTGATTGACCAGTGCACGGGCGATCGCCACCCGTTGCTGCTGGCCGCCAGACAGCTGATTCGGCTGATGATCCATCCGTCGCTCCAGTCCTACCGCTTTAAGGGCTTCGGCAGCGCGACGATGCCGTTCTTCTTCGGCGACGCCGGCGTAAACCATCGGCAATTCGACGTTTTCGATTGCCGAAGTGCGGGAAAGCAGGTTGAAACCCTGAAAAACAAAACCGATTTTCTGGTTGCGGATGGTTGCCAGTTGGTCGTTGTCTTGTTTGCCGATGTCATCGCCGTCAAGAAAATATTTGCCCGAAGTCGGTTTGTCCAGACAACCGAGGATATTCATCAGAGTCGATTTCCCCGATCCGGAGGGGCCCATGATGGCTACAAATTCCCCTTGGCTGATTTCCAGCGAAATTCCTTTGAGAATCAACAGCTGGCTGTCGCCAAGCGGGTAGCTTTTTTTCAGATTTTTAATTTCAATCAACGCCATCAGCGGGGCATCCTCATTCTCACGGCCGGTTTTTTGGCGGTTTCCGAGCGCTCGACAATAACTTCCATCCCTTCCTGCAACTCGGGACCGGACACCTCGGTGCTGTCATCGTCGTAAATTCCGGTCATGACGGCCAGACGGCGCGGCTGTCCGTTGTCCAAAATCCACAATCCCTTGTCTTTATAGCGGGTTTCGCCGTTGTCGATCGAAAAACGCAAAGCTTTGTTGGGAGAGACCAAAATATCGTTTTTGCTTGCGGTAATGATCTCAACGTTGGCGGTCATGCCGGGCTTGAATTTCAGATCCGAATTGTCCACCTCAATAATCACTTCGTAAGTCACCACGTTGGAATTTGTGACGGCCTCGTTGCGTACCTGAGTGACGGTGCCGGTGAAAATTTCGTCGGGATAACTGTCAACGCTGAATTCGACCGTTTGCCCTTCCTTGACTTTGGCGATGTCGGCCTCTACCACCGAAGCCTCGATTTTCATCTTCGTCAGGTCTTCGGCCACGTTAAACAGGGTAGGGGTTTCAAAACTGGCGGCCACCGTTTGTCCGGCTTCGATGTTTTTGGAAACGATCATGCCGTCTACCGGAGAGATGATTTTTGTATAGCCGAGCTGTATCAGGTTATAGTCGAGAGCGGCCTGTGCCTGTTCGACCTGTGCCTGATACAGAGCCATTTGGGCAACCGACGTATCATAGTCTTTTTGCGCTTCGTCGAGTTCTTTGTCGGCCGAGTAACTTTGTTTGTTGAGTTTGGTGATTCGTTCCAGATGTTTTTTGTAATAATCGCGCGAAGCCTTGGCGACCAGCACTTGAGCTTTTGCCACTTCCAAGTTGGCTTTTTCCTTGGCGACGTTGGACTCAAAAGACGAAGGATCGATCAAGGCCAGCAGCTGCCCTTTTTGAACTTGGGAATTGTAATCGACGAAGATCTCCTGAATCCGTCCCGACACCTGAGTGCCGACATCGATGTTGGAAATCGGGGTGATCGTCCCGGTAGCGGTAACGGTTTCGACAATCGCACCTTTTTCGAGCCGTTTGGTAACGAAGTCGGCAACATCGCGGGAACGGTTGCGGAAAGCGGTCGCTGCCGCGACTGCCAAACCGATAATCAGTGCCGTAAGTAAAAGTTTTTTCATGGGTTGTCCTTCTAAAATCATTTTCGGCCGCTTCCGACCATACAGGCTATAACGATGTTCCTGCCCTCTGGGTTCATATTATTATCTTTTGATATAAAATAATAATCTTTTTTTATAAAAGAAGAACAAAAAATACTTGCTAACGGCTGTTTTTTTGTCTATATTATAAACAACAGTCAATTTTTATGTTTAATTAAATACTTTTCAAATGAAAGAAAAAAACGATCAGCTTTCGGTAACCAAGGAAGAAAGCCTGAAAAACCAGCTCAAGTCGGCTGACGAAAAACAACTGGTCGAGCTTATCGCCGTTGTCACGGAAGAGCTCAAAAACGGACGCTATCGCAAGGTAGGTGTGCAACGTGCCGTTGTCGCCGTCCTTTCTCAGCGCCGTCCCCGTGTCAACGCCGTAACCCGCCAGGCTTACCAAACCTTCGTCTGCTGTGTCGGCAGCGTCGCTTCCAAAAATCAGGAAGTGATGAAGAAGCTCAGAAGCTTCGTCAAGGCCAACAACCTGAGCCTCTAAATCAGAATGTCTAACCATGATGAAGAAAACCGATTTTTGCATAAAAATCCGTTTCTTCATCATCAAAAACCAAATTTCTATGGTGAAAAGAAAGCTTTCCGAAAAGGAGAAAGATTTTCTCCGTGCCCAGTGGCGTAAGAACAACCCGGAGAAAGCGGCCGAACGTGACCAAAAACGCGCAAAAGCGTTGGAAGTCAACGGTGTCGCGGAAGAAAAGGAGCAAATCGAAGAGGAAAACCTTTTGTTCAGCGAACAGCCCCGGGCCGAAGTTGCGGTTGAAGAGTACCGTAAGAAAATCAAGGCACTGAGGGATGAGATCAACGCCAAGCGCCGGCAGTATGTGTGTGACCGCGATCTCGAGGCTTCCCGCCTTGACGACGAGAGCAAGCAAAGTTTCAAATACTTTGTGACGCGCGGGTACGATTCTCCCAATCAGACGATCGCGGCGGTGGTAGGCGCCCTGCTTATCGAAGGACTTCGCTATCCTGACCGGCAACTGAATGATTTTTCCTATAAATTCTTACGGGAAAAAGAAACTGCCAGTCAGAATATCTCGTGGTCGTTCTGGGTGAACCTCTGGGACCGGGATTTCGTTCCGCTGGATGCGGTGCGGCTGATGCTGGAGATGGAGGATGGGCATTTTAAGCCTCTGGACCGCTTCAAGGAACTGGTTCATGTGATCTCCGCCAAGATGGTGCGTCATCTCGAACAGGAGTACCGCCGTCTCGAATGGGCGCAAGCCTTGGAAGACGAAGTCGTACGCCGTAAGGAAGTCGCACGCAAGAGCCGTCGGATTTTCTACTTCCAGGCGCTTCTCGGCGCTTACGGGATCGAGTATCCTGTTCTGAACGCTTAAAGCCTTAAGCGTCTCTTTCAAAAACGCCCCCCATGGGGCGTTTTTTTATGGCTCAAGCGCTTATTTATCGGTCAATTGCGATAGATATCAAAATAAAACTGCTTTGATTTTAGCGAAAATGTTCTCAAAAATATGTTGAGGGTATAATTTTTATTTGACGAAAAAGCCAAAAAATGGTTAACTATAAAGTTAGAGAACATTATTAATTAATTTTTATTGCTTATGGAAATACCTTCAGAGACCGGAAAAGTGTTAAAAGCCTTTCCCACTGCCTGCCGTGCCGCTGCAATTCAGCTGTTTGCACAAGGTTTCGACATCCATGAAATCAAATTCACGATGTCGCAGTTTATCGAACTGGAAAACAACCTCTATGACCGCTGGTATCGCAAAATGGTGCGGGCAATTCAGGACTGGCGCATCGATCCGGAAACCTATGCCTATGAACTTTCCGCGCGTCTGGATCAAAAGGAAATTTCTCCGGAACATGCGGTTACGCTCGCCAACCGTCGGCTTGCCAAGCTGAAAGCCGACGGCCATCGTCCCAGCCGCATGCTTGAACAAGTCAAAAAAAACGCGGCGCAATACGTTGCCGAGTGCAAGAAGTTCAAAAGGTATGCCGTTCCTTTCATGGTAGAGCTTGATTATAACGGGCTTTATAAAAGGGTTGGAGAACATACCGCCGAAATCCGCCGGATTGAGGAAGACAAGCTGTTTCAGCTGCAGACGATCCATCATCTGCGCAACAAACAGGCCGATTGTAAAGACTTGTCGCTTCCGGCCGCTGACCGTCGGTTTCCCGAAGATCTGCTGCCTCGTGCCTTGTCGACCGACTTTTCGTCGGATCCGAAAATTGCCCACGAACAGATTCTGCTGATTGACGGTTTCTTCAACATGGAAGGCAACATGGCTTTTGAGCTGGAAAACCCGATGGTCGTCAAGCAGTTGTGTTTCAACTACATCGCCGAGGTTTTGGCTCGCGTGGTTCCGAACGTGATCCTGATTCAGGTTTCTTTTAAAGGAGACTGGGTCAGCAAGGAAATTCACGACATATATATGGATGCTTACGAAAACATCTGTAAATACGGAATGACGGTGTTGGTTTATCGACAGGTCAAAAAGCTGTATGACCGTTTCGGCCTCAGCGGCAAAAAGAAAAGCGAACTGCTTGCTTTTGAGCGCTGGGTTGTCGAGCTGGAAGAAAAGTACGGCAACTATTAATTTGCATTGCAGCAGAAATCCTCCGGTTCTTGACGGCACCGGGGGATTTTTGTTTTTGGAAACCGGAGGTAAAAATTTTGTTGTTTTTATGTATTTGGACTTGCCTTGGACAAAAAAAGTTGTTATGCTGAATGCAAAACCAATTATTAGGACATATGAATTATATACAAGTGAAAGAGCTTTATCGGGCCGGTAACATCACCGCCGCTAAGGCTGCCTTGGTTGAAGCATTGAAAAAAGGTGCTCTGACCGTGTTTGAGAAAAAATCTGTAATCCGCCTCAATTCGGAACCGCTGCTTGAAGCTTATACAGCACTGATGCCGCCGGATCCGAAAGAATGGGAAGTGCAGGAAATTATCCGCACCGGCAATCTGAAGATCATCGGACAACTGGATGTTCCCGCTTTTTCCGTTGCCGCCCAAAAAGCTTTGCTGGACTTGGGCTGTATGACGGTGTTTGAACAACAGTTCCGACGTCACCCGGAAATCGGATTTTGCAGCGAAGTGAACCGTTTCATCATTGCTTCGGGCAATAATGAATTTGCTGCCGCTTATCTGCGTTCCGTCTGGCTTGACCGCGAAGAAGAAGAATTTCTGCTCGCCGGCAATGACATTGATCTGATCCGTCTCTATTTCCGCAAGTACGATGTGTATGCCGAAATGGTGGAAAGACTGGGAGATTACTAGTCAAACACAAAACCTTACCAACTAAAAACCCCGCCGAAAAGCGGGGTTGCTTTTTTATTAGGGAGCCTTATCGGCGTGAACGTCAACGCCGTCCGTTTTTGCCGGCAACGATAACCTTTTTCAATTCCCGCTGGTTGAACTGACGAAATTCGTCCAGTGCGGCGGTAACCACCGCCCCAAAAATAACCACCGCCCACGACAGGTACATCCAGATCAGAAACATCGGAATAATGGCCAGTGCGCCGTACAGGGTTTTGTAAGTGGCGTTGTTTAAGACCGCCATCGCAAATCCCTGACGGAGGAACCAAAATAAAATCACCGCTACCACGGCGCCGCTGCAGGCGCTTCCGACCGATACTTTTTTGTTGGGTACCAGAACGTAAACCAGCATCAGGCTCAAAATCGTCATCAGCGGCGGAATCAGATAACTGAAGAAAAAGCGCCCGGTCTCGCCGTCGGCGGCAACGATTTTTTGCAGCGTGTACAAATAACCGCGCATCGAAAAAGCGGTGCCGAGCAGAAGCGGTCCCAGCGTGATGACGGTCCAATAAAGGGTGATTTTGGTTGTGATATGCCGCGGTTGGGTGACTTTAAAAATAAAGTTAAAACTGTTTTCGATGGTCGAAAGCAGCAAGATCGAGGTGACGGCGATACCGACGACGCCGATGGTTGTCAGTTGTCCGGAGTTTTTGACGATATCGGCAAAATATTGACTGACTTCCTGCTCAAATTCCGGAGTGAGGTTATGAAACAAAAACTCCTCAACCTGGCTGCGAATACCGTCAAATACCGGAAACGCGGAGAAAATGGCAAGACCGATCGCAAACAACGGCACAATGGCAATCAGCGAAGTGTAGGCCAGCGAAGAAGCAACCCGGAAAACGGCGTCGTTCTGGGCGCGCTTTGCCAAAAAAAACAAGAAATCGGCTACCGGCCTAAGCTTTTCCGCCAGTTTGATTTTCCATTCCATGAATTCACCTTTGCGTAAAAAAATGTGTTTACAAATGGGCTGAAATCTTATAAAAAGCTTTCAAACTGTTTTTTAGTATATAAATTTTTTTGAAATTGCAAAGGAAAAAATAAAAATGACGACTAACCAACTGTTAATGAGCGGTAAAAAAGGTCTTGTTATGGGACTGGCCAACGATAAATCAATTGCCTGGGGAATTTGTCAGGCTTTAAATGCTCAGGGAGCTCAACTTGCCATTTCTTATCAGAACGAAGTTTTGGAAAAAAGAGTTGCGCCGCTGGCTGCTCAGCTGGATAACGAACCGCTGCTGATTAAATGTGATGTTTCCGATTCCGCCAGTGTCGAAGCCTGTTTTAAAGAACTCGGCGAAAAATGGGGAAAGATCGACTTTGTCGTTCATGCCATTGCTTTTTCCGACAAAAACGAATTGAAGGGCCGCACGATTGATACCACGCTGCCCAACTTTACCAACACCATGCATATTTCATGCTACTCGTTCCTCGAAGCCTGCCGCTGTGCCTCGCCGATTATGAACGAAGGCGGTTCAATTTTGACTCTGACCTATCTCGGTGCCGAAAGAGTTTTGCCCAACTACAATATCATGGGCGTTGCCAAAGCCGCGTTGGAAGCCGCGGTTCGTTTTGCCGCAGTTGATATGGGCAAACAAAATGTCCGCGTCAATGCCATTTCGGCCGGCCCGATCAAAACGCTTGCCGCATCCGGGATCGGCGATTTCCGTAAAATTCTGCACTGGAACGAACTCAACGCGCCGCTGCGCCGCAATGTCACTCAGGACGAAGTCGGCAATATGGCGCTGGCTTTGCTGTCGCCGCTCGGTACGGCTGTTACCGGAGAAGTTCTGCATGTCGACGCCGGTTACCATATTGTCGGCATGATCAATCTGGACAATGCTCAAGAATGCGGAAAAATGCTGACAGAAGAATAAATACGCTTGAGTTTTTGAACTTATAAACTATAGTGAAAGCCATTGAACAGCCAAGCGTCAATGGTTTTTTATTTTGTAAAAAACAGGAGAGAATTATGACAATAGACAAACAGACGGTCAATCGGGTGGCGTTCCTGTCACGCTTGAAGATCGACCCCGACAAAATTACGGCGGCGGAAGACGAGTTTAATAAGATTCTTAACTGGGTGGAACAACTTAACGAAGTTGACACCGAGAATGTAGAGCCGTTGGCTGCGGTTAACGAAACGGCATTAGTTTGTCGCGACGATACGGTGACGGAAGGAAATCAGGCCGATAAGATTTTGGCCAACGCACCGATTGCGGAATATGGTTATTTTGTGGTGCCGAAAGTGGTCGAATAGGGGGAAAAATGAGCAAGTTAAATACGCTGACCGTCCACGAAACCTTGGACGGATTGAATAAAAAAGAATTTTCGGCGGTCGAACTGGCCGAAGAATACATAAAAGAAGCCGAAGCGGCGCGCCGCTTGAACGCTTATGTGCTGGAAACGCCCGAAGCCGCATTGTCCAAAGCTGCGGAATCCGATCAGCGCTACGCGGCCGGAAATCCCCGTCCGTTGGAAGGTATTCCTTTGGGAATCAAAGATTTGTTCTGTACCGAAGGTATTCGGACAACCGCCTGTTCGCACATTCTGGACGGTTTTATTCCGCCTTACGAATCAACGGTAACCGCCCGTTTGTTTGACGCCGGCGCTTCTTGCCTCGGCAAACTCAATATGGATGAATTTGCCATGGGCGGCAGTAACGAAACCAGTTATTACGGTCCGGTTGTCAATCCGTGGAAAGCGGAGAAAAAGCTGGTTCCCGGCGGTTCTTCCGGCGGTTCTGCCGCTGCCGTGGCCGCCAACATCTGCGCTGCGGCAACCGGAACCGATACCGGCGGTTCCATCCGGCAGCCGGCGGCATTTTGCGGTGTCAGCGGAATTAAACCGACTTACGGCCGTTGCTCACGTTACGGGATTATGGCGTTTGCTTCTTCGCTGGATCAGGCGGGACCGATTGCCAAAGACGTACGCGACTGTGCGTTGCTGCTGAATGTGATGGCCGGCTATGACGCCAAAGATTCAACGTCGGTCAAGATGGATGTGCCTGATTTTACGAAAGTTTTGGGACAGAGCGTCAAAGGGCTGAAAGTCGGCATTCCGGCTGAATACCGGCCGGCGGGGCTCAACCCGGAAATTGCCGCTTATTGGGACAAAGGGATTGAAATGCTCAAAAATGCCGGCGCCGAGATTGTCGATATTTCGTTGCCGCATACCAAATATGCACTGGCCGTTTATTATATTATTGCGCCGGCGGAGGCTTCTTCCAACCTGGCGCGTTATGACGGACTGCGGTATGGCCTGCGGGTTCCCGGCGAGCACCTGGACGATATGTATGTCAATACCCGTACGGCCGGGTTTGGCACCGAAGTTAAACGCCGGGTCATGATCGGGACGTATGTTTTGTCGGCCGGTTACTATGACGCTTATTATCTTAAGGCTCAGAAGGTGCGCCGTTTGATCCGCGATGATTTTATGCGCGCGTTTGAACGCTGTGATGTCATTTTGACACCGACGGCACCGTCGGCGGCATTTGCGATCGGTGACAAATCAATGACCGATGATCCGATCAATATGTGGCTCAACGACGTCTTTACGGTTTCGGTCAATTTGGCCGGTTTGCCGGCAATGAGTTTGCCGATCGGACTTTCCGGAGACGGATTGCCGCTGGGATTGCAGGTGATCGGTCGCGCGTTTGACGAAGAAACGGTTTTCAAAACCGCGGCAGTGATTGAAAAAGAAGCCAAGTTTGAAAGGTTAAAGTAGCGATGTTAATTGAAGGAAAAGAAAACAAGTGGGAAATTGTCTGCGGTTTGGAAATTCACTGCCAGATTATTTCCAAGTCGAAAATCTTCAGCGGCGCTTCGACCGAATTCGGCGCCGACGCCAACCAAAACGTATCGCTGGTGGATGCCGGGATGCCGGGAATGCTGCCGGTGTTGAACCGTTATTGCGTTCGTCAGGCGGTTAAAACCGGTTTGGGATTGCGGGCTCAGATTAACAAATATTCCGAATTTTCGCGTAAGAATTATTTTTATGCCGATATGCCGACCGGTTACCAAATTACCCAGTTTGAATATCCGATCGTCGGTGAAGGCGTGGTGACCATTGACTTGGAAGACGGCAGCACCAAAGATATCCGGATTGAACGGATGCACATTGAACAGGATGCCGGAAAGTCGATTCATGATATTGATCCGCACAAAACCTTTATTGATCTTAATCGTGCCGGGGTCGGGCTGATGGAAATCGTCACCAAACCGGATTTTGGTTCTCCCGAAGAAGCCGGCGCTTTTTTGAAGAAACTGCGTTCGATCCTGCGCTATCTCGGTACCTGCGACGGCAATATGGACGAAGGATCGATGCGTTGTGACGTTAATGTTTCGGTACGTCCTGCCGGCAGCGGCGAATTGAGAACCCGTTGCGAAATGAAAAACGTCAATTCGGTTAAGTTTGTGATGCAGGCGATTGAAAACGAAGCGCGCCGTCATGTCGAAGTTTATGAAAACGGCGGCACGGTTGACCAGGAAACCCGGCGTTTTGATCCGGTGACCGGTCTGACCCAGAGTATGCGCAAAAAAGAGTTTGCACATGATTACCGTTATTTTCCCGAACCAGATCTGCCGCCGCTGGTCTTAACCGACGATTATGTCCGGCAGGTGGCTGACGAATTGCCGGAACTGCCGGATGCCAAAAAAGCCCGTTTTGCCGCAGAATTGGGATTGACAAAATATGATGCCACGGTCATTTGCGAAAACAAAGAAGTGGCGGACTTTTTTGAAAAAGCGGCCACAGGTCATGATGCCAAGAAAGTGGCTAACTGGCTGATGGGGGATTTCTTTGCAATGCTCAAACGCAAAAATCTGACGATCGAACAAAGTCCGGTATCGGCGGAAAATCTCGGGCGATTGGTAGAGTTGATTGAAACTAACGTCATTTCCGGAAAAATTGCCAAAGACGTTTTTGAAATAATGAGCGAAAGCGGCGAAGCCCCGGAAAAAATCGTTGAAGAAAAAGGTCTCAAACAGGTTACCGACACCGGTGCGATTGAAGCTATTGTCGATCAGGTGATTGCCGGCAATCCGGATAAGGTCAATGCTTACAAAGGCGGAAAAACCGGCCTGATGGGATGGTTTGTCGGTCAGGTGATTAAAGAATCCCGCGGCAAGGCAAACCCGCAGGTGGTCAATCAGCTGTTGGCGGCAAAGCTGGCCTGAACGCGGCTTGTTCTTTCTGCCTGAACCCCTGTCAAACCGGCAGGGGTTTTTTATACGCTGCCGGGCAACCGTGAACCGTATTTTTTGTGTTGCAATATCGGGTTGAAAAAGATAACATATAAAGTGATAAATGATTATTATGTAAACAGAAATTTGTTTGACGGGGAAAACGGTTGTTTAAATTCCCCCCTTAATGTCCGATTATTAATTTAACTCCTGTAATTTATGGAAGAAAGTATCATTGTGTTTGATCCTCTGAACGATAAGGCCTATCGAATGGAGGAAGGAAAATTGATGTCGTTGGGAAAAGCGCTTGTCCTGACGAGATTGTGGAAAGATGTGGTTTACCGGATCGGCGAACGCCTGTTTGTTTGCGAGCAGGGCGTTTATCGGCGAATAGCCTCCAACAGCCGCTTGATTGAATTTGATGTTTTGCCGGCGAAAGCAAAGGAAAACGTTTCGGTTGAGGAAAGTTTAGCCGCAGAATGTCGGCCGGTTCCCGAGAACGGTGTCGGCAATATGTTCGTCCGCCATCCCGGGGCCGATGAAGGCGTGTTACCGGAAAGTTTGTACCGATTGTGGCTTCAGGAACGTCAAAAGGCGGTTGTTCTTCCCGAAGCGGAAAACGCCTTCCTGATCGATTCGGATCGGGAATTCCGCTTGTTCATGTGCGAAAACGGCGATGTTCCCCGGCGTCAAAACGCCCCCGTCTCGGCGATCAGCGGCAACAGTTTTGTGTGGGACGGTTACGGTTATGTGCTGAGTAATCAAAAATTCCGCCTGTTTCCTTTGAAATTGATCGGTGTCCTGAGTAACTATTTGATGTTAATGCTTGGCAGTGACGTTTATTCTCTGGACGGCGGCGGTTTTCATTCGCTGGGAGCTTATCCTAAGTTTTACTGGCGGGAAAATCTCGGTCAAATGTTGATGATTGCGACAGTGGAGCACGGAAAAATGTGTTATCAGCTCTGCGAACGGCAAATCAGAAACGTCTGTTTGTGCAGTAACGAAGATTTGTTGACGGTGGACAATGAGCATAACGTACATCATCATTATACAATCGATTGTACCTCCGGACAGCCCGCAGAATGTCATCGTATTTTCCGTCCCGATGCATCGGGAATGTATGTTGAAGCAAAGGAATGATGCTTTGCGTAATTAAGAAACAGCCGCTGATGTCAGCGGCTGTTTCTCATTATAAAAAATCCCCGGCGGCTGGCCGGGGAAGATATGTCAGTTCTGAGTCAAAATCCGGTAGATTTCTTCGGTTGAACCGGCATTGCGGAGTTGGCCGCAGATTTCTTCGTCTTTAATGATTTTAGAGATCTGTGCCAGTGCGCTCAAATGGTCGGCGCCGCTGTTTTCCGGCGAAACCAGCATAAATACCAGATCAACCGGCTGATTGTCATCGGCTTCGAAATCAATGCCTTTTTGCAGTTTGGCAAACAGGCCTTTCAACTGTTTCAGTTCCGGAATCCGTCCGTGAGGAACAGCGGTTCCGCCGCCAAAAGCAGTTGAACCCAGATTCTCTCTTTCCAAAATAATGTCAAACATACTTCGGTCATCAATACCGGTACCTTCGGCAATTTTTATGCTCATTTCTTTTAACAGCTGCCGTTTGGAAGCGGCATTATTAATGACGATGACATCATTAGCGGTCAGAATATCAGAAATTTTCATTTTAACACCCAACGATTAGTTGTCGGCTTTCGGTTCAACCCAGCCGATGTTTCCGTCTTTGCGGCGATATACCATGCTGATGTGGCTGTTGGCTGCGTTTCTGAACATCAGGGCGCATTCATTGGCCAAATCCATGTACATAACCGCTTCGCTGACGGTACAAACCGGAATGTTGGCGCCGGTTTCGGCGATTGTCAGCGGTGCATTGACATCAATGTCCATTTCGTCTTCGGTTTCGATAACCGGAAAAACGGCTTCGGAAGCCAGTTCGGCCAAGCCGGTTTTGCTTTTGTGATCTTTAAGGCGATTTTTGTGTTTGCTCAAGCGAACGGCAATGTGACCGTTGGCATTGTCAAAAGCCGTATAAGGGTCGCCGGCGGTTCCGGTGCCTTTTAATACGATATTTTTTGCAGGATGGACGGTAACTTCGGCGGAGAACTCTTCTCCTTCTTTCGAAAACGCAACATTGCAGCCGATCGGATCGCTGAAATATTTAGTTACCGAATTCAAAATATTTTCTTCGATATGCGAGCGCAATCTGTCTCCGATATCTACTTGCTTGCCTGTCAGTGTTATTTTCATAATTTTTCCTTGCAAAATATAATTAATAAAGTGAATTTTGAACCTTCATTTTAGCATATAAAATTAAGAATTCAACCACAGTTTTGGAATAATTAACTTAAAATAAGGTTAAGAAAACCGGCAAAAGAAATATTTAAGCCGGCCGCAAAAAACGCTGCGAGGCAAGAGGTTGATTATCCTTGACGAAATATTGAAATCTTTCCCGATCGGAAACGCTGATTTTGCTTACCGAAACGGCGAGTGATTGATAAATTTTGCAAGCGCGGTCGGCGTTACATTGAAAAGTTGTCGCCGAGATAAACCTTGCGGACTTCTTCGTTATTGACGATTTCTTCCGGCGTCCCTTCCATCAGAACGGTTCCGCCGTGCAAAATATAAGCACGGTCGGTGATGTCAAGCGTTTCGCGCACATTATGGTCGGTGATCAGAACTCCGAGGCCGCGGTGTTTGAGCTGGGAGACCAAAGAGCGAATTTCGCCCACGGCAATCGGATCGATCCCCGCCAAGGGTTCGTCCAGCAAAATGAAGTTTGGCTGGCTGGCCAGGGCGCGGGCAATTTCAAGACGCCGTCTCTCGCCGCCGGAAAGCGCCATCGCGGGAGATTTGCGTAAATGAGCAATCGAAAATTCCGACAGCAGTTCCTCCAGCATGTTTTCCCGTTTGTCTTCGTCTTCCACCACAATTTCCAAAATTGCCTTGATGTTGTCTTCAACGCTCAGTGAGCGAAAGATGGAAGCTTCTTGCGGCAAATACCCAATTCCCATCCGGGCGCGGCGGTACATCGGCATGTTGGTAATGTCCTGGCCGTCAATATGCACATCGCCGTAATCAGGCGTGATCAACCCGGTGACGCAATAAAAACAGGTGGTTTTTCCGGCACCGTTCGGTCCCAGCAGTCCGACCGCTTCGCCGCGTTTGACATGCAAGGAGACGTTGCGCAGCACCGGGCGGTTTTTGTATTTTTTTCCGATGTTAAAAATTTCTAAAGTGGAACTGGAATTTTTATCGTACATTTTTCCTGCTTTCAATTGCGTTATTTTTCTTCGTACCAAATGCCGGAGACTCTCGATTTTCCGGACAGAACTTTGCTGATGCCGGTATTGAGGTCGGTTTCGGCACGGTCTCCCCGCAGAATGTTGCCGTTTTGGTTAATAACCACATTTTCGTACAGCTTTACCAAACCTTGTTCCGGATAATAAACGCCGGTTTTGGCGGTTACTTCGCCGTCTTTGGTGACAATCCGCACGTTTTTCGGAATTTCAACCCGTTGCAAGACCGGGGAGCCTTCTTTGTCCTTTTTGAAAAAAGCTTCCATAACATCCGAACAGACTTTGTTTTTGCCGTTGTCGGCAACGACGTTGCCTTTGGCAACAGCCTTTTCCTGTCCCGGATAATAAGTAATGTTTTCCGTCGCCGTAATGGTTGCGCGGTCGTTTTTAATCCGTGCCGGTTTTCCGGTCAAAACCATGTAATCGTCTTTGACATGGTATTCCATCAGGTCGCCGAAAGCGTCGGCCTTCGGCAGGTGGAGACTCACTTTTTGCCGGGCTTCCATATCGGTAATCGAGGTTTTGCCCCGGTTGCTTTTGGAAAACCAAGCCGTCAGAATCTCTCCTTTGACGGTCATTCCCGGTTTGACGGCCACCGCGTTGCCGACGGCTACCGCTTTTTGTTCGTTTTGGTAGATTTCGACCTGTTTATCGGCAGTGATGGTGATGTCGTAAGCGGCGGCAGAAGTTATCCGAACGGCGGCGAGCAGAGGAATCAGCCATATTTTTTTCATTGCGGCGCCTCCTCAAAATTTTCCTGATGGATGATAATTTTGGTTTTGCCGGTAAAGATAAGGACCCGGTTGCCTTTGTAATACTCAAATCCTTCCGATTTTAAATTGCCGAAATAGCCCTCGGCGGTTACCGGCGTTTTGCTGTACGCTTTGGCTTGGATGCTGTCATAGAACATGGTGCGGGTGAGAGCGGTTGTTCCGTCGCTGTAAACCATTTTGACGTCTTCGTCCAACCACAGCAACCGGTTGACCTGATCATAATAACCGACCGGGGATTTGACGCTGGTCCAGTCGGTGTCCGAAGACGGCAGCAGCCCTTCGGGATGAATCAGTTTGACCAGTTTTGAGCCGGGTTCGGTTTCGTCAATCGTTTCGGCGGTAAAATTGTTAACCCGGTTTTGTTTGTCGGTAATATAGAAAACGGTATTTTCCATATGAAGTTTTTCCAACTCGCCGTCTTTGGGCTTGGCGATGTTCATCTGAAGTTCGCCGCTGCGTTCCTGCAAACCGGGCAAAATCACCAGCAGTCCCGCCAGAGCGGCAGCAATTGCCGGCAGTCCAAGCTTAATCAGGCGAACAACATGTGTCCGCCGCGAAGCCGGAGAATTGTCGCCGCGTTGTTTTTTTTTGAGGCTGTCTTCGGCAAAGAAGATGTCTAATTTCTTAAAATCAAACAATTATGCAACCTTATCGTGAGAATTAAGCGGAGCATCTTTCTTTTTTTCAATCGTAAAGCCGGCCCGCAGACAATCGTGCATATGAATGATGCCGATCGGTTTGTTGTTTTCGATGACAAACAGCTGAGTGATGCCTTTTCCGGTGTTGTTCATGATATTGACGGCCTCGGCCACCAAGGTGTCGGGAGAGGTCGTCTTGGGATTTTTGGTCATAATGTCTTCGGCATTTTTTTCAAACAGGTCATTGTCAAGCGAGTTGACCATTGCACGACGCAAGTCGCCGTCGGTAATCATCCCACTCAGTTCGCCGTTTTCGTTGACGATTCCCACGCATCCCAGCATTTTTGACGACATGGTCAGAATAATCTGTCTGAGAGCGGCATGTTCGTTTAAAATCGGCATTTCGTCGCCGCGATGCATCAGGTCGGAAACTTTTTGCAACAAGGCACCGAGCTTTCCGCCCGGATGGCGTTGTTTGTAATTGTTTTTCGAAAAGCCCTTACGTTCCATCAGCGCAATTGCCAGAATATCGCCCAGCACCAAAGTGGCGGTGGTGGAAGAAGTCGGCGCCATGCCGAGCGGGCAGGCTTCGCCGGCATCGGGTAGACGTAGAATGATATCGCCGGCTTTTCCCAGCGTGCTGTCCGGATTTTTGGTCATCGAAATCAACGGAATTCCGTATCTTTTGCAATAAATCAGGATATCGGACAGTTCTTTGGATTCTCCGCCGTTGGAAATCGCCAACACCACATCGTCGTCGGTCAGCATTCCGAGGTCGCCGTGACTGGCTTCGGCCGGATGTACAAAGAAGGAAGGTGTCCCGGTGGAGGCCAGAGTGGCGGCGATTTTGTTGCCGATATGCCCCGATTTTCCCATTCCGGTTACGATGACGCGTCCTTTGGCAGCCTGTATCATATCCAGAGCTTCGGTCAGGCTGGAGTCAAGTTCGCTTTCCATAATACGCAGGGCGTCGACTTCCTTATCGATAGTCCGGCGTGCCGATTCGATGTCTTTGTTTGTCATTGTGTTTATAGTCCTCAAATTTGATTAAAATATAGTGGAGAATATTATTATTTAAACTTGAAAGCAAGTAAATTTATCCAACCATCAACACGGGACCGAAACCGGTTGATTCTTGTTATTCCGTTCAGTAATATATAAGCCAAACGAAAAAAGTCGTTTGTTAATACCAATCGGCGTTGAGGAAAATTTAAATTGAGGGAAGACGTTATGACTAAAAAAAGTTTTATTTTATCGGTTGTCGCGGTCGGCGTGTTCACATTAGTCGCCCAGTCTGCGGCGGCAGTGTTGTCGGAAACGCAAAAACAAGAGATTAGAAATGTTTTGGGCGATCAGACAATTGAAGTTACGGAGGAAAACGAAACGGTGGTAGCCGGCTTTCCCGAAGTGACAGTTCAAGACGAAGGCGGAAGCAAAAAGAAAGTCGACGCCTATCAGCTGCATCTCAAAGCAGCCGGAAGCTTTAACGGCATGCCGCAATATAAGTATGTTACCGTGTCGCCGCTTCGTTTAAAATCGTTGGTCTATTCGCGGTTGGGCTTGTGGTTTCCGTCAGTGGTTACCGAAGCAGGCTCCTTTGCCGAAGAAGCTTCAATCGTTCCGGCATTGGGATACGAAAGCGGCAGAAAAATGCAAATTATCAATCTGCGGTTGATTGATGAGGAAGAGGGGGTGCCGAACGAGTTTTTGACCGCCTCCAAGATCAGCAGCTTTGTTCAAAACAAGGAAAACGACGGCGGCACCGATTATTTTTCGGTTTTCAAAGGCGAGAACATCGTTATCTCTCTGTCTCTCGGCAATTTGCGCATCCCGGGTTTTGTTTCGGTAAACGATATGAAAAATGCGGTCCTGAAACCGGGACAAAAAGTGCCGATGCTGGCCGATGACATAAAAGGCTCTTTAAAAATGTCGGTGGTAACGCTTGAAGTGCCGATGTTGTCGACGGTTGTCAATTTTCGGATAGATTCCGAAGGGCGGTCGGTCTTAAATAAAAAAGAGGAAACAATTGACGTGGTTTGGCTTTTCCGTTTGAGAGACGTGAAGAGCGAAGGGATGTTGTCTGATCTGCCCCTGAACTCGTTTGATCTAAAGTTTTTGGTTAAAGGGATTGATCGTCAAAAATATGAAAAATTTCAGGATGAGCAGCAAGGCAATATGCTGTTTTTGACTGAAGACAGCATAGACGCCGCTGAAATATTAGCCGTTTCGGACGACGATGAGACTGAGCTTGTCGAAGTATCTTCGGAAAACTGGCGCAGCCTTTTGATCGGTAAAGATGTAAAATATAAATTTTCCGCTTTGTTTGATCGGGGGGCCATCAGCGGGAACGGTTGTTTGGAAATTAAAAAAGACGATGTGCTGAACGTGATGAAATTTAAAGTTGTCAATTTTGACGTTTTGTCGCCCGATACTGGCAAAGCCTGCCGCGAACGGCAGGCAAAAGATCCGTCGGGTATGCCCTTAAGGTGCCCGTCGGGCGGCTTTCTCGATTCTTTGCGACCTTATCTTGACATCGGCAAGCGGGTGAAAAATGACAAAGGCGAAACCGTAGACGAATTTGTCGTGCGGCAGTCGGGCGCCGGGAGCACGATAAACGGCAAACCGCTTTCGATGGGCGTACCCTCGGTTTCTTCCGCCTATATGGGATTGTAAGGCAAATGAAAATAAAAAAAACGGTTGAAAAATACCGGTTTTTTTATTGCAAAATAATTGTTGACTTGGCCGGTTTATAAATGTATACATGCATTAACTCTTTGAGAATGAAAGTATTAAAGAGGTTTTTTGTATTAATTTAAGAATAAGGAAATTTGTGATGCCTACAATTAGTCAGTTAATTCGTAAATCACGAACACCTAAAGTGAAAAGAAACAAGGTCCCGGCCTTGAAAGCTTGTCCACAAAAACGCGGTGTTTGCACAAGGGTTTATACGACTACCCCGAAAAAACCGAACTCCGCTTTGCGTAAAGTGGCACGCGTTCGGCTTACCAACGGCTTTGAAGTAATCAGCTATATCCCTGGTGAAGGTCATAATCTTCAGGAACACTCAGTGGTGCTGATTAAGGGAGGCCGTGTAAAAGACTTGCCTGGTGTTCGTTATCATATCATTCGCGGTACTTTGGACACCCAGGGTATTGCCAAACGTCGTCAGCGTCGTTCTCTGTACGGCGCCAAGAGACCGAAATAGGAGGGTAAGTTATGTCACGTCGTCATAGTGCAGAAAAAAGAATTGTACTGCCGGATGCAAAGTACCATGATAAGGTAGTTGCTAAATTTATTAACAACGTTATGGAAGACGGTAAAAAAGCCGTTGCCGAAAAGATCGTTTATTCGGCATTCGATATTCTGTCTGCCAAAACCAAACAAGACGCTTTGGCTGTGTTCAGCGAAGCGATCGAAAACGTCAAACCTGTTTTGGAAGTTAAATCCCGTCGCGTCGGCGGTGCAACCTATCAGGTTCCGTGCGAAGTTCGTGCCGACCGTCGTCAGGCTTTGGCAATCCGCTGGATTATTGCCGCTGCCCTCAAGCGTTCGGAAACAACCATGACCGAGAAATTGGCCAACGAACTGCTGGATGCTGCTGCCAACCGTGGTGCTGCCGTTAAAAAACGCGAAGATACCCACAAAATGGCCGAAGCCAACAAAGCTTTCTCTCATTACAAATTCTAATCTGAGGGAAAGAACATGGCTCGTACACACAGTTTGGATTTATATAGAAATATCGGCATCATGGCTCATATTGATGCCGGTAAAACAACGACCAGTGAACGTATTCTTTACTATACCGGTCAAACACACAAAATCGGTGAAGTGCACGAAGGTGCCGCTACCATGGACTGGATGGAACAGGAACAGGAACGCGGCATTACCATTACTTCCGCCGCCACCACCTGCTTCTGGAAGGGTTACAGAATTAACCTGATCGACACTCCCGGACACGTTGACTTTACGGTTGAAGTGGAGCGCTCTCTGCGCGTTTTGGACGGTGCAATCACCGTATTCGATTCGGTTGCCGGTGTTGAACCGCAGTCGGAAACCGTATGGCGTCAGGCCGACAAATACAAAGTTCCGAGAATTTGTTTCTGCAACAAAATGGACCGTATCGGTGCCAACTTCTATCGTTGTTTGGACATGATCAAGGATCGTTTGGGTGCCCGCCCGATGGCTATTCAGCTGCCGATCGGATCGGAAGCCGAATTCCGCGGCATTATCGATCTTTTGCAAATGAAAGCGATTGTTTATACCGGCGATACTGCCGATTCTCCGATCGAAATTCAGGAAATTCCGGCTGATTTGAAAGAAAAAGCCGAAAAATATCATGCCGAAATGGTCGAAATGGCTGTTGAAGAAGACGAGCAGGCGATGGAAGATTATTTGGAAGGCAAAGAGATCTCTATTGATACATTGAAAAAATGTATCCGCAAGGGAACGCTGTCTCAGAGTTTTGTTCCGGTTTGCTGCGGTACCGCTTTCAAGAATAAAGGTGTTCAGCCTTTGCTTGATGCCGTGATCGATTATCTGCCTTCTCCGCTGGATATTCCGGCGATTGAAGGGGTTAAACCGGGTACCGACGAAGTTGTCTTGCGCAAGCCCGATGACAAAGAACCCTTGTCGGCTCTGGCTTTCAAAATCATGAACGACCCGTTCGTCGGTTCGCTGACTTTCGTTCGTATCTATTCCGGTACGATGCAGGCCGGCAGCTATATTTACAACTCGGTAAAAGACAAAAAGGAACGTGTCGGTCGTATGCTGCTGATGCATTCCAACAAACGTGAAGATCTGAAAGAAGCCAACGCGGGCGATATTATCGCTTTGGCAGGCTTGAAAGATACCACTACCGGTGATACGCTTTGCGATCAGTCCAACCCGATTATCCTCGAAAACATGGAATTCCCGGATCCGGTTATTGAATTGGCCGTTGAACCGAAAACCAAAGTTGACGTTGAAAAAATGGGCCTGGCTTTGTCTCGTTTGGCAATGGAAGATCCGTCGTTCAAAGTTTCTTCCGATCCCGATTCCGGACAAACCATCATCCGCGGCATGGGCGAATTGCACCTTGATATTATCGTTGACCGTTTGAAACGCGAATTCAAGGTAGAATGCAATGTCGGTGAACCGCAGGTTGCTTATCGCGAAACGATTACCAAACCCTGCGACATCGAATACACCCACAAGAAACAGTCCGGTGGTGCCGGTCAGTTCGCGAAAGTTAAGATCAAATTTGAACCGATGGAAGGTTACACCGGTTTTGAATTTGTCAACAGCGTTGTCGGCGGTAATGTACCGAAGGAATATATTCCGGGTGTTGAAAAAGGTCTTCGTACCGCGATGGATACCGGTGTTATCGCCGGGTATCCGGTTACCGGTGTTAAGTGCAATCTGTATGATGGCGCTTATCACGAAGTTGACTCCAACGTTATGTGCTTTGAAATTGCTGCCCGTGCTGCCTTCCGCGAAGGTATGCGTCAGGCCAGTCCGAAGCTGCTCGAACCGATTATGAAGGTCGAAGTCGTAACGCCGGAAGAATATATGGGTGATATCATCGGCGACTTAAACTCTCGCCGTGGTTTGGTAAACGGCATGGATCAGCGTGCCAACGCCCGGGTTATTGATGCCCAGGTTCCGCTCGCCAACATGTTCGGTTACGTCAATACCCTCCGTTCGCTGTCTCAGGGACGCGCTCAGTTTACGATGGTCTTTGACCACTATTCTGAAGTGCCGAATGAGATTGCCGAAAAGGTAAAAGCGAAAAACGCTTAAATGACTTGGTTTCAGCGGGGGGATTGCGAAAAGATTTTTGTAACCCCCCTCTGAAAATTTTTTAATAAAATAATTTTTTAGGAAGACAGATAAATGGCAAAAGAGAAATTTGAAAGAAGCAAGCCGCACTGCAATATCGGCACGATCGGTCACGTAGACCACGGAAAGACGACGTTGACGGCAGCGATTACGAAAGTATTGGCGGAACAGGGCGGTGCAGAATTTGCAGCTTATGATCAGATTGACAAGGCACCTGAAGAAAGAGCCCGCGGGATTACGATTTCGACGGCTCACGTAGAATATGAAACCCCGAAACGTCACTATGCGCACGTAGACTGCCCGGGCCACGCTGACTATGTAAAGAACATGATTACCGGTGCGGCACAGATGGACGGTGCGATTTTGGTTGTATCGGCAGCCGACGGTCCGATGCCGCAGACGCGCGAGCACATTTTGTTGGCTCGTCAGGTAGGCGTACCGGCGATTGTTGTATACATGAACAAGGTAGACCAGGTAGACGATCCGGAACTTTTGGAATTGGTAGAAATGGAAATCCGCGATCTGTTGAGCTCTTACGGTTTCCCCGGCGACGAGATTCCGATTGTGAAAGGATCTGCGTTAGCAGTATTGGAAAACAGCGACACCAAGATCGGCCACGATTCGATTATTGAATTGATGAACGCTGTCGATGATTACATTCCGCAGCCGGATCGTCCGAAAGACAAACCGTTCCTGATGCCGATTGAAGACGTATTTTCGATTTCGGGCCGCGGTACGGTTGTTACCGGTCGTGTTGAACGCGGTGTTATCCATGTCGGCGACGATATTGAAATCATCGGTATCAAACCGACCCAGAAGACGACTTGTACGGGTGTTGAAATGTTCCGTAAACTTCTGGACCAGGGTGAAGCTGGCGACAACATCGGTGTTCTGCTTCGCGGTACGAAGAGAGAAGAAGTTGAACGCGGTCAGGTATTGGCAGCACCGGGTTCTGTTACGCCGCATACCGAGTTTGAATGCGAATGCTACATTCTGACGAAAGAAGAAGGCGGTCGTCATACGCCGTTCTTCAACAACTATCGTCCTCAGTTCTATTTCCGTACGACGGACATTACCGGTGCGGTAGAATTGCCGGAAGGAACGGAGATGGTTATGCCGGGCGACAACATCCGGATGAAGGCAACCTTGATCCACCCTGTAGCGATGGAAGAAGGCTTGCGTTTTGCGATCCGCGAAGGCGGCCGTACGGTCGGCGCCGGCGTTGTTTCGAAAATCATCAAATAGTTTGCAACGCAGACAAAAAAACGCTCCGTAAACCGGGGCGTTTTTTTTATGTCTGAACCCAAATGTTTTACTTTCGTTTTAGCTTGACATCCTCCAAAAGCATAGGAAACTTCAACATTTAGCAGAAAAATACTTTTTTCATCTCACTGAACTTAAATTTCCCATAATCGTCGCCATTTTAAAGCCGTCTTCGTCCCGGCTTATTTTTAAGCTTAATTAAAATGTATATTATAAGGATATGTGATATGAAAAAGTTTCTTTTCCTGCTGACAGCGTTATCGGTAACAACCGGCTACGGTACATCCGCTCAAACGGCACCGGCAGACGGAAACGTTTATTCTCTTACGGAAGGAACAAAAACCGACTATCACTTTAAAATACTTGAAAAAGATAATAACGGCAATACCGCCGACAAATATTACAAGTTTAATTTTCACCCCGAAAAATTTACCGCCGCACCGGAAATTTCATGGCGGAACCCGGACAGCGAACCGCAAGACCAGACCAACCTGCTGACGATTCGCATGCCTCAGGATAAAAATCATTATTTTCAGTACGCTTACACCCCCAAAACAGGATTAACCGTTTACAACACCCCGCAAACCAAACTGAGTGGCGATGTTACCGCCGATTTTGCCGCCAGCCGTGCCCAAGACCACGGTGGCGCCATTAACAACGCCGCTTTCCAAACCATCGGCAACAACACCCAAACCCACGTCCCGTATCCCGATGTCAGTGACGTCAAATCCAATTCTAACGGCGGCGCTATTTACAGCACGGCTGACACTGCCGACACCCATATCGGAAACATCACCGGCAATTTCGTCGGCAATCATGTTATCAACCCGATGAACTATTCTTACGGCGGCGCCATTTTTAATGCCTCCGCCCGCAACTACCTGACTTATATCGGCGATATTAAGGGAAATTTTATCGGCAACTATCTTTCGTCACAACGCAACACCCACGGCGGCGCCATTTACAATTCCGGTGGCCGGATCGGCAACATTACCGGTGATTTTATCGGCAATTACGCCTGGACCAGGGATTTAAATGCTCAGGGCGGCGCCATTAACAACAGCAAGGATATAAACAACTATGCGGTGATCGGTGACATCACCGGTAATTTTATCGGAAACTTCGTCCGTTCGGACAATGATTATTCGATTGCCGGCGCCATCGAAAACCGGGGCACCATGGGTGTGGTTACCGGCGACTTTATCGGCAATCACAGCGAAGCCTATCATCTGGACGGCCAAGGCGGCGCGATGTGGAACGATGGAACCCTTGCCGGTATCCGCGGTGATTTTATCGGCAACTATGCGATCGGTGATTACGACGCCGCTCACACTCAGGGCGGTGCCCTCCTCAATTCGGGCAGTATCGGTTTTATCTACAGCAGTTTCCTTAACAATTATACCCTGACCCGAAACGCCCAAACAGGCTATTCTTACGGCGGCGCAGTCTCAACGTCCAAAGCGCTGACTTTTTCGACCGGCGGCACCGACCGTTTCTTTTCCGAAAACTACACAGAAGACGAAATCCGGGGAAAGAACTACAATGCCCTCTTTATCTCGACCTATAATCTTGAAAAACCGACCGAAGTCACTTTTGATACCAGCGGCGGCGGCAATTGGATTGTTAATGATAACATCGACGGCGGCAATACATTGACCAGACCCTTGTATTCACGTCATTACAATCTGACTTTCAGCGGCGACTCACCGCTTGACCTCGAAAACGGAACCACTGCTCAGTACATTGCCGTCAATAACGACATCATCAATGCCGGTAGCGTTAAAGTGCAAAACACTACCCTTCGTTTCGACACCTACCGCCATCCGGATCAGAGTGCCAAAAACTGGGACGGCAGAGGCGCGTTTGCCGCTTCGTTAAATTCGGACGGCACACCCAACCGCGAAGCCGATGCCGTTACTTCCCTCTATCTGAAAAATGCGGCTTTTTATATTGCCAACCGCCATATTGAAACCATAAAGTTAAAAAATTATTCTTCCGACAACGGATTTGTGCATATTGACGTTGACCCCGATGCCATGACGGCCGACGTACTGGATGTCAACGGCAACGTCGAGGGGACTACCAAACTGATCGTTCATGCCGCCTCTGCCACCGATATCCGCAACCGCGGCGCCATCCTGTTTGCCCGTTCCGCCAACGACTCCGCCGGTAACGCGGATTCGTTCGTCATTTCACGCGTCTACAAAAGTCCTTACCTTTACGACATCATGTTTGATCGTCAAAGAGATGCCGGCAACCAAAACCATACCTGGGAATTTGCCATGAACGACACCCCAAATCCGGATAAAAACACCGACCCCGAAATCCCCGACGTTCCGACGCCGCCTGACCCGGTTATACCGGTGATTCCGACTCCGGCTCCTCCGCCCGTTCCCGACAATCGCCGCGTCACGCCGGAAGTGATCGCCTATCAGGGACTGCCGACGGCCGCTTTGGAACAAACGCGCAATTTGGTAAGCAACATTGCCGTTTCCGTTATCAACGCTGATTATAACTTATGGGCCAACGGCATTTATAATACATCCAAATATGATTCTCCGCTTAAAATTGATGCCGACGTCTGGGGCATTGAGGCCGGCGGCGACCTGCAACACGATCTCAACAACAAATTGGGCCTGTTCCTATCCTACCGCAAAGGCAATTATGATATGAACGGTAAGGGCAAATACTATTACTCGACCGTCGGATCTGAGATTGACATTGATTCGTATCTCGCCGGCTTATACTACCGTTATGACCGCAACAACTGGTGGACTTTTGCCACCGTATACGGCGGTATGCAAAAAGCGGACATCAAGACCAAAGACGGTATCAAGTCGAATACCGACGGTACCGAGTTCGGCGGCAGCGTTGAGTTGGGTTATGACTATGCGAT